>Ga0123355_10017197_pt1 | contig 11419 bp, 14 predicted proteins | sample TergutEmb28metaG_3_FD_89872 | JGI IMG/M metagenome (GOLD analysis project Ga0123355, IMG submission 89872) | Embiratermes neotenicus P1 segment gut microbial communities from Petit-Saut dam, French Guiana - Emb289 P1 | ecosystem: Host-associated > Arthropoda: Insects > Digestive system > Gut ...
GCCTCCTGCTTTAGCTTCTGGAATGTATTTGTTAGAGTCTGTTTGGTTCTTGTTACCAACACAACATCGTCCGCATAGACACAGACTTGTTTCAAGCGTGTTGTTATATTTCCTCTTATCTCTAATTTTTTCATCAGCGACTCCATTACAGTGCAGAATAATATTGTTGATAGGGGGTCTCCCTGTTTAATACCGTTTTTGACTTCTATCTGTTCTGTATATTCATTATTCGGTTTAATTTTAGCTTTAGTGTGCTGCGTTACCATGTTGACCAAACTTACAATTTTCCCTGGTATTTGCATTTCTTTGAGCACTTTTATTACTGTGCTTCTATTTATGGAGTCAGATGCTTGACTAAAGTCTATAAAAACATCATGCAGTTCAATGTTGTACTCATAACATTTCTCATACATTTGGCATAGTATGAATATATTGTCGTCTGTTGATCTATTTGGCCAGAACCCCATTTGATATTCTCCCAGTTTACCTTCCATTATTTTGGATAGCCTGTTGCAAAGTATCGTTGCAAGTATTTTATAGGTTACATTCAACAGTGTAATTGGTCGATAGTTTTTACATTGCATTCGATCTCCTTTTTTGTAGATTGGGCATATTATGCCATTTTCCAAATCTGCCAGTAGTTCTTATTTCTCCCAGATCTTCAGAATTAACATATATATTCTATGTTTTAATTTTTGTCGTCCTTCTTTTATCAGTTTGGAGATGATGATGTCTGGGCCTGGCGCTTTATTATTTCTTAACTTTTGGATGATGTCTCTAACCTCATTGTATGTGGGTGGGGGTATCTCTACTTCTTCCTTCAAGTTTTCTGCTTCGTGTTCGCTGTTCGTGTGTTCTGGGGTTAATTCCCGATTTAATGCTTCATTGAAATAGTGTTTCCATCTTTCTAACACTTGTTGTTTCTCTGTCAGTACCTTTCCTTTATCATCCTTACACAGTAATAATGTTCCAGCCTGTTCTGTTGTTTTGAACATCTTAATGTCTTTGTAAAATTTCCTTGTTTCAGTTCTTCTATGAGCCTCTTCTATTTCTTTAATTCTATTATTCAGCCAGTGTTTCTTCTTATTTCTACAGATTTTTGTTGCTATATGTCTTTTTTCCTCATATTCTTCTTGGGTGGCCCTAGTTCTTTTCTGGAGACATTTTTTCCTAGCTATATTCTTTTCTTTTATTGCTTCCTTGCATTCCTCATCCCACCATTCATTGTAGGTTGTTCTTGGTTGCGTCTGTATGGTTTGCTTTGCTGCTTCTAGGATAGCTGTTTTAATATTTTGCCAGTCCTGGTCAACATTTTGTATTTCTTCTTGATTTCCCACTCTATCATTCACTCTTTTGTTGTAAGTTCCAAGTTTTTCTGGGTTTTGCAAGTTATTGATATTCCATCTTAGTTTCTTTACAAACTCTTTTTGGGTTGTAATTAATTTTTGCTTAACTATTACTTTGACCAGAAAATGGTCCAAATCACAATTTGGTCCACGTAAAGTTCTTACATCCTGTATCATTTGTTTCTTATTATTGTTTACCAGAACATGATCGATTTGGTTTAATGTCAGGGTGTCTGGGGATATCCAAGTTCCTTTATGTATATTTTTGTGTTGGAAAAACGTGCTTGCTACAACCATATTGTTAGCAATGGCGTATTCACATACAATCTCCCCATTTCTATTAGTTATATCATGTAGTGTATGGTTCCTTATCACTTTTTGATAGGCTCTTTCTCTTCCAATCTTTGCATTATAATCACCTTGTGTTATTAATAGATCATGTTTTGGTACTTTCTCCTGTGTTTGTTGTGGCTCTGCGTAGAAGCGTTCCTTAGTTTCCTCATTTTTTCTTCTGTTGGTGCGTGTATGTTAATTAGTGTTATATTATGGTATTTTCCTTTTAAACGTAGCTTACATATTCTTTCATTTATGGTTTTACCGACACCCATGATAATATTCAGAGCAAAGACAGAAATGTTACATGGTTCAATGAGTTTGCACCCAGTGGCGAGGAACGTATTGCCGAGGTTCCGTTATGGGCATTCCATACGATGGGGCTATTTTGCACAATTGCCAGTGAGTATGCTATGTATAGAGGTGGTAAATTAGCATCCTGCCCTGATTCAATCGCCATATACATTGCTTGTCACCCTCAAAATTGGTCTTCGGACATTGCCGTGTTGTTACAAAAGCAACCTACTCCTGCGTTTTCAATGGGCAGTTTAGAGTTTGTATGTGTTCCCAAATGGTCCATACCTGGTAAAATGTTGCATTATGTTATCAGGTATGGAGTAGATGATATAGCGCTCAGAATTGTATGTATAGATAGTGTAAACCCCTGCAGCCCGTGGTCCAATATGGATTTAACATACTACATATGGTCTTCTTTTGAATATTATTGCACCAATTATGCAATAGTCATGCTACCATCGCATACCTCAGGTGATAAAATTGTATACGTACGTCAATACCAAGCTGAAATAGGTGGCGAGACTTCACGGCTTTGTGGACAGTGCGTATGCGTTACCGAGAACCCTTGCGCGTATTATAATTTTGGATGTAAAAAACTTCAAACGTGTGCTTGCATGCTTTGCTGTAGGCACCCCCCTGCTTTAAAATCAGCTGCCTCCGAAATTGTGTTTGGCCCGTATAATAAACAAAAATTCCATTTTGGTAACGTAACTACGTGTAAACCTGTTGAAATTCCCGGCTTTGTAGACATTTTATTCGCGTAAAACTCATTGAGTCGTGACTCATACAAGCTCTGAAAATCCTACAGTGTGGTACTGCCAGCCACAAGGGTCTACGCCACTGAGCTGTGATTACCTAGGGTAGAGAAAGCGTCCCCAAAGAATAAATATATAGGTGGGTGGAGCTTTGCATATAAAGTAAAAATACACAGTTATGTCTGTTTAGCAGAAATGTAAGCATCCCCGGTATTATGTTTGTTGAGGTGAGCCATAACTGAGAGCGATCTGACAGCTCTCTGTCATGACATACCTCAAATAAAAAACTACCGTACATCTAGAATTTGGCTTACATTTCTGAGGTCTGTAAAATGTGTGAGGTTATATGGCAGTGCTTCCATCTAGGTTTCATGTTGCTGTTTCGTCGGGAAGAGGGTGTTCCCTGCGATGCTGCTGCAACACGCACCTGGCAGAGAATGGTCGCTGGATAGATATAGGTTAGTGCTACAATACGAAATGAAACAACATTCAGCTATAAGTGCCGTTTATTAAAAAAGAGTGATACATACATTAATTTACACAAATGTTACGAGTTCCTCATACAGGTGAGGGTAGTCTGTTATGTTCTTACTAGTGTTAGGCATCGGTTCGGTATATGATACCAAAGTTAAGGACGACATCACATAGGACAACACGTCCAGCAAAGCAATAATGTAATCGCGCAATTGTTGCTGTAGGATGTGAATGACTCGCACCAGATAGTCCATGTCAGGTTGCGTCAGGCTTATGTACTCTGTGCCGACAAACAGTCTGGCCGACATGTGCCTCTTTGGCGTGTGTAATTGAAAGTTGCCACTCTCACACTTGATGATGCGGTCCCCGCCGACGCACATGGAATCGCGTATCGCAGGTGGACAATCTGCCAACGTGGCGACTTGTTCATTGGTGAGAATGAGGGACTTGGACCCGTCCCTTCGAATGGCGCCGAATTCCACCAGGGGTTGATAGTCACGTGCAGGGTAGAAACCTACAGACACGTACTTGGTCTTGTTCTCGTTGATGAAGAACATGCGTCAGACCCGCTTGGGATCGAAGGCGGGATTGGCAGGCCTGTAGGTACAGATGTCAGATGATTGAGAGGAGGGCAGTTGCTCCTCCTGGATCTGATGCAACATCATCCTCTTGGCGCTGGCAGCAGCAGCAACAGCACTGTCTGAGGAGGATCGCTTACGTCTAGATGCCATCGTAGCAGGAGCAGAGTGACGGGGTGGGCGATGTGCACGGCCGGTTTATAGGGCAGCAACAAAATCGGCAGTATGACGTGACATGTCAGGAGGGCATTGGAAAAATCTTTCTTCTGCAGATAGTACATCAAACAATCCTAGAGAGAATGTGCGGTTTTATTTGCGCAAGCGAATTTGGGAAACTTGTGGCAGGGCAGGGTACACTAGCGCTTGTGATTGAAAGAGTCGGGCGGAAGGCAGTTGACATCCTCTAGGTTATGGATTGGCCGTCCAGTCAGTCTGGCGAGGAACCTGCATTTCGAGATGCCGTAGGCGTAGAGGTGGGCGAAACCGGCCGCGGCCTCATTGAGGACCATGTGCAACTCCCTATACTCTGTGTGCCCGTCGATCCAATTTATGTCGTTCTCTGTCGAGCCGTGATCCGCCATCTTGTAGGGGGGGCTTGAAACGGAATGTCTCGGACGTGGCGGCGCTGGCCGCGCAGAGGTCCTTGACGACCATCTCATTCTGCCGCCCCTGCAAGAACTTGTAATCGATCATGGCGCCTCTACTACTCCCAGCCATGTTAGATTAGGAATGATAAGAATCGATAAAATACGTACCTTTCATAGGCAGCTGCGACAGCATTGACCTCAGCCGCCACGCGGCATTTCGGCCCCGAATTCGGCCGTGAACATCCCCTCCACCTGTCGGTCTGCGTTACACACATCGAAGAGCACTATGAATTGCTGGGGAGTGTAGCCCCGATCCATGTAGAGGGCGAACAGACAGCAGTACTTGCCGCAGACGTCGCTAATCAGGCCTTGCAGCTGTCTCTTGTTATGGTCCCAGGTCGTGCAGTTATGTCTTGAGCCCTTGGGTCGTCTACCCTTTCGGGCAGCGATACAGGTGGCGGTTCCGAAGGCTGGCACGTTATCTGTCCAGCGGTCTTTTGAGCAAGCGGGCCCCGGATAAGTGAGGGTCTCGTGGGGAGAATTAGGCGGAAGCACAAAACACCATACAATGAAGAACAACAAACAGATATATTGACACTGGTAAAGCTGATGTATACAAAGGCGTAGAAAAAAAGGGGAAAAACAAACATACAATAAACATCAAGGAGTGCAATCGGGTAGTCCGGCGCACAGTCCCAATTCACCCGTTCGCAGACGGGACTCAAGTTCTTGCACGTCACAACATGGCATTAACCGCCCATGTGGCATGAAACATAATGATATTGACTCAGCCCCAATCCGGGACTACACACACAAATGAGAGTAGAGTGTTTTCTTAACCAAAATGATCCATACCAATACAAGATAAAGAACGATACATAATCTAGCTGCAAAATGAATTTACATACAAAATAATATAACTGCTCTCTCCCGCCGAGAGGTCTCGGGGCCCTTCGCAGACCCACTGGATGCAGGTTACATAAAAGTAAAAGGAATCGAAACAGTAATTTAGAAACATAGGTCCGAAAGAATACCAATTTCTACGTTACCACTCCAATGGTCGTCCACGTCAGGTCACCTCCACCGTCTCGGCTCACCCGCCGAAAAGGAGACCGGATTGATGCGTCGTCCCCGGCGGTCGGAATACGAGAGGGAGAGTGGAGACTCAAACACACGAAATGGCACAAACTACCCCCTCCCACGCCCTCCAGTTCCGCCTGCTGGTAACCAATGGCCGGAAAATAGCCTCGCATAAGGGATGATCCAATTTGTCCACGAGCTAGCGAACTGGCGCAGGGAGCTAGCCTTTGAGCCGGCCCGTCGGGATGGTTCAGTCTTATGAATGCCAGGATGTCGGGCACGAACGGTACGATGCCGTATGAATCAAAGTAGAATGCACTCGAAGATTTGGGGCAGAAGTGTATGGCTAGCCAGTGTGAACCTCCCTCTGTGTGGGGATCGGCATTGACAATGACAGTGCAAGTTTTCGTGATGGAACGTGGCAGGAGATCGGAGGCATAGACGTCAAGGAAGGAATTTACATTGCGCAGTGTACACAGTATCTGCACGGTGTCCATCTATTTTTTGTATTTTGCGTAGGCCTGTACATCCAATAAATCGCATTCCCACACATCCGTAACGTTAGTCACGGTATAGGAATTACGCGCGAAACGCTTCCTCACAGGTCTGTGTAGCGTGTAGGAATCCTGTTCCTCTAACCACGCCCTGATAGCGCCGACAGATTGCGGTGTACCTTTCCTCCCCACCACTGCCGCCTGAAGCTTCAGCAAAGTCGAGAAGCCGGACGGTTTGGCGGTGTCATAGTATAAACTGCTAGTAGTAGCAGCCATTAATACTTTGTCCACTTACAACGTAATGTGGATTCGACACCGCGTTCCTTTGGTTTCGCAAAGAGGGGCACAATGACATCACGAAATTTTTTCCCACGTGTTATATTAAAAGTTACCGTCGGGCTGATATCCGGTCAAATGAGCGTTAGTCATCGTTAATATTTTCTTATACGTCTTCAGATCATCCTTGGTGATAAATTCCATATTCACTTTCTTGCACGTCAACAGTTCCCACAATCCCTTCGATCCCTTAAACACTCTTTCCTGAATCGTGATATCACCATCGGTATCTACCACTATCAGAGAATCACCTATCATAAACATATCACCGTCCTTACGGATGCCACATTGTGTGTCTAGAAAATGCCTCTTGTACACACAAGGCATCAGGTAGGGACTAGCTACGGGGCCGACTTTTTCCCTACCGTACGCACAGGCCTCATCCTCTACGAAATTATCATCATCAACTCATTCTTGTTTCCGTGGTTCATATTTGAAATCTTTAACAGAAATCGAAGGAATTAGTGGTAGTGGGGAAGTGGTAACTGACGCAGACGTTACGTCCGTCTGCGTCCCGTGGCGCGTCTTTTGAGGTGGAGGGGATCACTCATCTTAAAAAATCCGCAAACGCATTCGTCTCCGTCTTTTTTCTAATATCTGCCTCGTCCATCTTTTGACGCATCTTAACCCACTCCTCACACAGGTGATGTTTACGTATCTTAACCTGCTCCTCATAAGGGTGATGTTTACGTTTCTTGAGAGGGGAGCGTTTGTCCCCGTCCAAATGATCGGCTGGGACGAGGTACATCTTACGTAACATGATTTTATCTGTTTCGTAAGATGAGGTTAGCGATCGTCGGTAGGACAGCGCTCAATAGAGGCAGCAGAAATCCCCTGTGCTGTACTATGAGTTTCTTTTTGCCGGAGAGAGACACGTGCCTGTCGGCAACCTTGCAAAGCGCGGCCTTGTGTTTTTGCAGCTTGCGCGTGTTACAACCTGTCAGCTTTATATTGCCGTTCAGAACGTTCAAGACACACTCGCTTGTACAATTCACGAGTTCTTTGTTACAGTTCGAGATGATAGCTTTACGCAATTTGGGTTTGGCCGTCTTGAGCACTTGGAGAGTGTGATAATTTGATCTCACATACTTCATCGCCTATATCCGAATAGACGGTGAGGGGATATATATCTGTCGGGAATATGTTGGTTCGAAACCTCAGGCCGTCGTTTGTATCATGTCAGATCCAAGAGGAGGTAGCCGTGGGGTTATTGTGTTGCGTCCAAGTAAGCGTTATACAGACCTATACTATCTTCGGGGTACACTTGATTGGCCAGGTACATGAACTGTTTCTTATCTCTGACATTTTTCAATGCCACTATATAATGGGCATTTAACGAGATATCCCTACAGAACCTGCCCTGATGAAACAGATTTTGAGAGATCAAAATAACGCTTATATTTCTGTGATGGCTACCTCTCGTAAACAAGTTGCACACTTGCTTGGAATAAACGTCGTTTAACAGATCGTGTAGGATCACAAGGCACGGTTCGCCGTTTGCGTTACCAAAGTCCTCTGGTATGCCCTCGTTAAATTTGATGTTCACGGGCAGCTGCTGACGGGAGGGCACAGCACTCTTCTCGCCATAACACCAGACTATCCCGCCACCAAATTTCCGCTCGGTACAGAGGGCGTCAAGGTTCTGGAGGAAGCATATGCAAAATGATGACTTTCCGGAACCGCTGGGTCCACTCACGATGCATGAGAACGGATGCCTAAATTTAAGATCATCACACATGGATGGTCAGGCGGTAAAAACACTCCTCTCCCCAGTCTCCCTCCCCTATTTATACCTGAACGGGCCTGACGTATTGTCACCTACTCGTCGTTTGAAGAAGGAGATTCTATACAGCTTATCTTCGGGTTCAGTGACTACGGCTACAGTTCCCCCTCCCTTCCTCTTACGCTTAATCTTCCTCTCGGTATGTACCGTCACTGTGGGTTCTGACCCACCCATCCCAAGAATCATGTCCCTGATGACTTCGAAATTCATTAGCTGCTTGGCGTTGTAATTTAGAGTTATGCCCCTGACTTTACAGACTGTATCAGTCCAACCGGTCACGGTAACGATTATCTTGTATGCATAGTTCTTTGGCCCGCCACTAACAAATTCGGATATGTACTCTGTGGGTCGCAATTCAGAAGTCATGTCTCCCAGCCTGTACCCCGTTTCAATTAGCTTAGACTCGTCTCTTGGCTGAATGTATATGACGGAACCTGTGTCGCAATAGATCGCTTTTGCAACCATTCGATATAGCGATGCAAATGAATCCTAGCCCCTGCGGTGATGTAAGTGCCGATGACCTCATTCGTATGACACGAATTCGGTACGTGTTCCTCAGCTGCATGCTTCCACGAAATCCAGACTACGTCATCGCTGGCAAACGCGAGATTCGTCACCATGATGCCCGGCATGGCCAGAAATCTGTAGAGTTCCTTGGGTTCCGAAATTACTTTAGTCTCCGTCCTGTCGCTTCTCTCAGTCAATTTCCCCCACATGGAGGTGAGGCACAGCTTGGCCAGACCCCGTTTTGCAGCATTAGACTTGATGGACTCTTTATCTAAACTTATCCCTTCATTCTTCCAAAACGACTTGACATACCGCTCTTTGTCTTCAGGGCTTCGAACCCAGCCGGATAGCCGCTCGCCTCCGCTTTCAATTCCAAGAATGTTTTTATATAGTCAACGAAAAGTCCATCCTCGCTAGTTTCGGGGCTGTATTGGGTGACCTGATATTCGTACACCTCGTAGATTTCGAGTATCCTGTAACCCTTTTCCACAGCCAACTGCATCTCATCCATTACCCACGTACCAGTCAGGCCCGCTCCTCATCCGCGGTATGCACACATTCTCCAGTAGAGGAAGTTAGGACGCATGATCTACACAGACAAAACATGAGTTTCTTATTGCATCTGAACGGGAGGACCGGATGGTACAGCTTCTCCGGCGGAACGATAGTACACTTTATCAGACCGTCCATACGCAAGCAGGCTTCCATGTCCTTGCACACATCTCCCACATGGATGACTGGGTGACCCACGGGAAACTTGAAATATTTGCATATGTACGGGTACAGACTCATGACACCCACGTATTGGATAGTCTCATTTTCCTGCACTTTATAGTGGAGACGAATGGCCTCCGTCCGGCCCCCATACAAGAAACTAATGATAGGTCGTTATGGACTGTGGGTGGTCCTCTGGACAAAGACTCCTTCATCCGCTGAATTTCAGCCTTGGATTCTTCTAATTCTGCCTGTAGTCGTGCTTCGGCCATGCTAAATTTCTAAGTGCAAATTTACTATATTCCTAAACATTCCGGCTATAATTCCTTCTGGTGTCTACACAAATTTATCAATAATTTAGTAGCCGTAATATCCAAAATCCTAATTTCAAACAGTATCACTCCCCAAATGCTGCGCATGGTAAATAACCAAATCCCACCGCTGCAAACCAATTTGTAGTGCCCCACTTTAGTAATAGTACTCCAATACTGTTACCTCGACGTATCACTACTTGGTAGTACAACACGAACGTCCTACACTATAAAATGTCCTACGAAATTTTAAACGCTGCCACCAGACAACAACAAATCTCTGATATTGTCAATTTCTTTCTGTTTAGCAATGGGGATACAAAGTTAGGAATGTAAGATATTATACCGTAACCTCAATCACTTATTCAGGTTCCAATAATACTGTCAATATTCAAACCTATCACTTTAACTATTAATATCTCTCTTGTACACTTATTAAGTTTCTAAATAAATACACAAATTAACCAAAGTTAATTAAAATAGTTGCTTCGCCTCTTTCTGAATTTTCACAGTCTAAGTTATGCAAATTTCGAATTTCAAATATCAGTAACACAAAAAATAAAGTTGCCAAAATTGCTTAACTCACTGTAAAAAATGTTATGTACTCAAATTAGTAATTTATATACAGTCAACATGACTTACCTTTTATCAAAATCAAACCATTGCACTTCATGTCTGAATAGCTTTACTGCTGTCAGTTTTGTATAAGTTCATGTATAATAAATCTTCAATCCGTAGACACCTAGTAACCAATAATTCAACAAGCAACAATATGTCGGTCCGAAAAAAGGTGAGTGAGGGTAAGTTACCTCAAACTGTGAAATTTATAAATTCAACTCTGCAACTAAGACATTCTTTACAGTGTAATAAATCTGAAGCGACGTCACTGCTCGTTCGGGCAAAATCCAAGCATAGCGAACTGCCTTCTGGGTAGAGAGTTTGCAAATCTGAGTCTTCCTCATAACAAAATTATCATACCATGTCCATTAAAATATACAGTATTTTACAAACTTACATTAAATTCTGTAGCTAAAGTTTGTGTTCATTACTCAAACATACAGAGACCATTTTTGTCTTCAATCACATTTGACCATTGAGAATATTTATGGATTTGGATGAAATTCGATATCGTGTGCCTACAACAGACTGAAAGACTTGGTTACGTGTGTGCTGGTCAAACACATTTGATTTTTATGGCAGAAAATGAATTTTAACAAAATTGTCGAATCATTTTGTACCATATAAAATGTTGCGCTCATGCAGTCTTGCTACTTCATCCGACATAATGAATAATACGACATAACGCAAGGACCTTATTTTCTGACTCTTTCGAAAGTGTTACCTGAAATTAATGTACGTTGGCAAGAGTTTATTTGCACGCGAAATAAATGATAATTAATGAAAATGATGTTATTAAGTAGCAAAGTCTTTCATTCCTGTTTGAAATTAAAATTGCTAAACACCTTAGCTCATTGGTATAAAACCTGAGACACACATCCTTTACGCCTGCCACCCTCAGCACGAACTCTCATATTTTTCTGTGTATTTCCGTGCAGACAAAATACCCATCACAAGTTAGTACCAGGTGAGAAAACTACTACGCCACAAAGCAGTGCAGAATTACCACACTTCGTTTTAAGCGCACAGAACTCATAATTCGTTTGAAAATAATTCATGCCCTACTACATCTACACACTTCCTGATACAACAAATTGCTATACCTGCTTCTCTTAAAGAGAAGGAAATGAAGCATAATTAAATATCGAACAAAATTTTTCTTATTGGCAATTGTTAGTTCAGCATTCTGTTATTAATTAGTTGGAA
>Ga0123355_10017199_pt1 | contig 11419 bp, 6 predicted proteins | sample TergutEmb28metaG_3_FD_89872 | JGI IMG/M metagenome (GOLD analysis project Ga0123355, IMG submission 89872) | Embiratermes neotenicus P1 segment gut microbial communities from Petit-Saut dam, French Guiana - Emb289 P1 | ecosystem: Host-associated > Arthropoda: Insects > Digestive system > Gut ...
AAAACACATGAAAGATATTTTAACCACGAAAGACACGAAAACCACGAAAATAAATTCAATGCCATAGAGCCTTAATTCAGATAGCAGATTACTTTTTTTCGTGTCTTTCGTGTCTTTCGTGGTTAAAAAAAGATATGGGGCAAGGGTAGCTTTAGAAGGGGGTGGCCCTAAGGGCCGGGGGTTGTGTACAAATTGTGTGTGATACTATCTTAATGACTAAAACAACTCCCCCCAACAAATTCCCGCAAAATGGAATTTACAGGAATATTCTCGCTAGGCATACATAAAAACGAACTCAAGAACTTAATCAACCGCCGCGCCTCGGTATATTGCGGGGTATCCTGGGTGATATCAAATAAAAGCGGCTCGGCATACTGCTTTAACACACACATCTCATACACCAGCGCAGAGTTAAAAAAGGCGTCGGCTTCTTCTTGATATGGGTAGATATATTTCGCCTCGCCCCGCAGCACAGAGGGCCAGCGGGCTATTGTTTCTGCGGCGCTGGTTCCCCTATATTGAAAGTCCCGCACTATGCGGCGTACAAGGCGTGTATCCGTTGTGGGAATACGATTGTGATCGTCGATATTAATCTGAGTCAGGGCCGAGATAAAAATCTTGAACTTATCATTCGCCGGGACGCCTTCGCTTATTTCCTCGTTTAGGCCGTGGATGCCTTCCAGCATTAGTACATCTTTTGGATTGAGCCGCAAATAGCGGCCTTTGTATTCCCGTTTGCCCGTCAGGAAATTGAAGGTAGGGATTTCTACCTGCTCCCCCTGCAAAAGGGCTTGCAAATGTTTTGTAATCAGCGCCGTGTCAATGGCCTTTATTGTCTCGTAGTCCTCGTTGCCGTCCTCGTCTCTGGGTATTTTTGCATCGCCCCGGTTATGATAATAATTGTCTAAGCCTATAACATGAGGCACCGCCCCAGCCGCCCTTAGCTGGGTGCTAAGCCTTGCGGCAAAGGTTGTCTTCCCAGAGGATGTGGGCCCCGCAATCAGCACGATGGGCCTGTGCTCGTTTACGATTCTATCAGCAAGCAGCGCCACTTTTTTCTCATGAAGGGCCTCGGCTATGCGGATTATCATGCCGCTGCCGATTCTACATAGATTATCGTTAAGCGCCCCTACAGTGTCGGCGTTTACAATGCGCGCCCAGTGGTTGGCTTCTTCGAATACCTCGGAAACCTTGCAATTTGGGGTAAGCTCCGCAAGCTCATAGCCTAGCTGCGCGTCTGGGAATTGCAGCATAAATCCCCTGGAGCGCTTCACCAGCTTAAACTGATTAAGGCAGCCCGTGGATGGAGCCATTTCCCCATAAAAATAATTGTAAAACCAGTCCAGCTTGTAAAAGCTTACCGATTTATTGTGGCGGTATTTCAATAAGCGCTGCTTATCTTGCAAATCAAATTCCTCAGCCAACCCCAGGGCGGCCTCCTTTGGCATGGTGTGTTTGTCTATTGGGATGTCTTTGGTCACTGCTTGGCGCATTACGGCCTCGATTTTTTCTAATAGCTCTTCGGTTGGCTCGGGGTGGTCGGGTAATTCGCAGTAGTAATTCTTGTTAATCGAATGGGCAATCACCACCCGGGCCTTTTTCCCCAGCACGGTTTTAGCGGCGTACACCATAAGAAATGACACCCCGCGCTGGTATGTGCGATAACCGTTTGGGTCGCTTAAATCCAAAAACTCAACAGACGCATCAAATAGCAAGGGGCGGGAAAGATCTTGCAACTCGTTATCCACCGTGGCAACCAAAATGGGCCAGGGCTTTGTGTGTGCGTAAGATTGGCTTAGCTCCAGCAAAGTTGTGCCTATAGGCACAGTGGCTTGGCCTGCACCGGCAATGTTTAAATTTATCTCATTTTTCATTATTTGCCTCCCTTTAGTTTTAGCGAGACTCAGAAAAAGCCCTTTGGGGCATTGGCTTATTGCCGCCGTAGGCGGCATGTGCCGCTTTGCGGCACATTGAAAGCGCGGAGTAGCCGCTTTTAATAATCCATTAATAGGTATATAAATGATAGGTGCTATCTATGGCTTATAAAAAGCGGCTATCCCGCGCTTTCATAAGCCAATGCCCCAAAGGGCTTTTTATGAGTCTCGCTTTATCCGTATGATAATATCATTAAAACACAAACTATAGTCATCCCATTTGAAAACCGGTAGTCTATATACGAAGGTGATACCATGAAAAGAATTGCTATATTCCTATTAAATCTACTGCGGAAATGCCACGAAGACAAAATCTTCGAACGAGCCGCGAGCCTTACCTACCGGGTGCTTCTGGCTTTTTTCCCGTTTCTGATTTTCCTTATGTCGCTTCTTGGCTTTACCCAGTTTAACGCCTCGGCGCTGGTGACTCCAATATATTATGTACTCCCCGGGGACGTTGCAACCCTGGTTGCAGATTTTTTACGCGGGTTGGAACAAACCCGAAGTGGCGGGCTTTTATCTACGGCATTATTTTTTAGTGTATACAATTCTGCCAACGGGTTTAGGGCGATAATACGTAGCGCCAACTCTGCCTTTGACGCAAAGGAGCCGCCGGGGATGGTAAAGCAAGTGATTCTAAGCCTGGCTCTAATGCTTCTGTTCTCGCTGGTAATGGTGGTGATGCTTGTGATGCTGGTATTGGGCAGGCATATTTGGGATATCTTTGTCCCGGACGAGTTGGAAGCGTTGTTTATCCCCCTAAGCACAGCTGGGGCCTTAGTGGTTATGGCCTTTGCCACCACGTTGATTTATAAGCTGGCTTCGCCAAAAAAATTGCGGCTGCTGCAAGTATTGCCTGGGGCAATATTTACTGTGGTTGCATGGGCGGTGGCATCAGCCGTGTTTGGCTTTGTAATCCCTAATTTTACACAATTGCCCACCATTTATGGCGGTATCGCCGGGGTGTTTATTTTGATTTTATGGCTTAATTTGATATCGGTTATTTTGTTGATTGGCAACGAGTTAAACGCGCTGTTGGTTACGGAGAGGGTGAAGCGCGTCCCAGAAAAAGCCCATGGGGGCATTGGCTTATTGCCGCCGTAGGCGGCATGTGCCGCTTTGCGGCACATGCCGCCTACGGCGGCAATAAGCCAATGCCCCCATGGGCTTTTTCTGGGACGCGCTAAAGCGAGACTCACCACAAAACTTTTACCTGCGAAAGTCCCCCAAACACCGGGTCGTTTGTTATCAGCGTCAGATTATCAGTAGTAGCCTGCGCTGCTAACAATCGGTCGAAAGGGTCTCTGTGTGACCATTCAAGCTCGCCTGCGAAATGTGCGTGTTTATCGCTAATAGGCAACGAATCGGCACCTAATTTTTTCATGAAGTTAAAGTAATTTTTGGCTACATCATCAAACTCGGGCAGTTTACCTATACGATGCTTGTTCATTATTTCGTAAGCACTTACAGCCGAAACAAATATCTTCACATTTGTATTTTCGATAATCTTTGCGGCAGCGTCACTTAAATTTTTGCTTCCCCGTACCGTCCAAAGGAACGTATGCGTATCCAGCAAATATCTTACAGCCCCCATAATTGCAGCTCCTCCTCTGACATTGGCTCAAAAAAGCTATCCGGCACTTCCGCTCCTTTAGCGAAGCCAATCGGACGTTTATTAGTTTTCGGTATTTCCTCAACATAGTCGTCCGAAAACAAGATAATGACCTCCGCCTTCTTACTGCGAAACATCTGTGGTATATCAAAAATATCAGCTAATTTGTCACCGCCCACTACTTGACGAATATATTCCATTACGCTATTCCTCCTGACAAATTACAAATTTTGTTAAGCATACTATATCATCTTTCAAAAACGATTGTAATGAATATGACATAAAATTACTATAGCGCGTCCCCAGAAAAAGCCCAGGGGGCATTGGCTTATTGCCGCCGTAGGCGGCATGTGCCGCTTTGCGGCACATTGAAAGGGAGGGGTAGCCGTTTTTTATAAGCCATTTAGAGTATCTCGCATAGAAAACATATAAAGGGCTTATAAAAAACGGCTACCCCTCCCTTTCATAAGCCAATGCCCCCATGGGCTTTTTCTGGGACGCGCTTCACCCGCAACCTACCAAACCCGACTAAATACCCGATACAAAATAACAGCAGCATCCCCACGGGTCATAGCACTCCGTGGCGCAAACATATTGTCTGCCCTATGAACCAGCACATTGGAGGCCGTAGCTAAAGCGATACCATCCTCTGACCAGGGGGCAAGCTGAGCCCGGTCATGGAAGCGGGCCAGGTAAAATTCCACATTGAGCGGGACATTGTAACCCATGCGCTCTATAAGCATATTGGCGCTTAGCGCCACTAGCTGGTCTTTCGGGATGTTTATATCTCCTCTAAATGTGCCGTCCGCAAAGCCCGATATCAGCCCTTCTTGCTGGGCGGTGGCTACTGCCAGATAGTACCATGCCTCAGGGGCGATGTCTGTAAAGGTTGTTTGGGCGTTTATATCCACCATGTCAAAGGCCGTTACTATCGTGGCAATTAAATCTGTGCGCGAGATGGGATCCTCCGGGCGGAAATGGCCCTCTGTCGCGCCTTGCATTATTCCCCTGGAAGCCAGTTGCAATATTGCATCTTGCATATGCTGGCTTGTGTCGCCGATATCCGCAAAGCTTACCTGATTTTCCCGCAGGATATATGTGCCGCCTTCCCTTACGCGGGCATCGATGTTGCCCGTTACCGGGTTATAGCGGCTATGCATTATATCGCCGTCTTCGTTTATCAGCACCAAGAAATCCGGGTTGGCGCCGTTTGTTGGTAGTGATACGGTAGCCTTCATACCGGGGGTCATGGTTACTTCTACGGTGGCGGCTATCCCTGGTGGGGGCTCCATCCGCCACATTACTAGGGCTGCGTTGGCTATTATAGCCAAAATAGCAAAAGTGGGCACAACCCAGCGCCGCAGCCTTTCTTTGAAAGCCGCTACGATTAGCCAGATTATAAGCAGCAGGAAAACTGCTAAAAGCGACCATAGATTAGCCAGGATGGTCATGGGAGAAGAAAAATCGGATACGGCTTGGGGAAGCCTTACAAGTCTGTTTAGAACGCCGTCATCCCCATCCTCTGCATCATCTGATTCCAATCGCCGGACATTTATCTCGCCACCAACAGGGATATACTCCCGGTTAAGGGTAATGGCGGCAAATTCCGATTCAATGGTCAAATTGTCAAAGGGTATGCCCGAAACATCATCGGGGAAGGCAGCGGATATTTCATCGTTGTTATCGGATTCAAAGTTTATATTATTCCGTATGTCACGCATCAAGCTTACATTATCCCCTGTAAGAATGTGCTCTGTGCCATGGTGGATTTGCCATGCCAAAACCGTAGAATTATTTATAACGTCCCCGGTGAACCTATCCCCCGCTGGGGCGCTTTGGGTTGTGCCTCGCCGGGCAATGTTTTCTATTTGCAAAGTGGCAAGGTTTAAGGCGTCTGCGGAAGCGCGTTCCTGGGGAGTTAGCGAAGATACCAAGCTGCTGATTTGGGTATGGGCTGTGCCTGGGTCGTAAACCTGGGCCAATGTTTCCGGTGACGGGGTAAAGGTATGCCGCTCGGGTTGGTGGTCATATCGCGCTTGATAAAAGTCCGCTTCTGTTGTGCCCGTTGGGGGGTCGGTTTCCACAATTTGCAAAACGCCCCACAGCCCGTTTTGTCTTACCCATGCAAGGCCTTCTTGGAAGCTGCGAGCGTCTTCGAAAATTAAAGGCACTACTTCGTTGCCCATCCGGTCTATAAACCCCCATCCGCTATTATCTACCCAATTGCCCCACTGATCGGTTTCCCATCCGCCAATTCTGACTGCTGCAAGGCCGTAAGAGAAATCGTTGACCCAATCATAAATACGAGGAATAACCTCGTTGCCGCTCTGGTCGATAAAGCCCCAATCCGGGCCTACGCCCCATTCCCCGAGTACAGCGGCGCGGCCTTCTGAAAAACTGCGCGCACTGCTATATCTGGGGCTGACAATCTCCCTGCCGGTCTGGTCTATAAAACCGTAGTGGTCATCTATACGGGCCGGAGCCAATCCTTCCGAGAAAGTACCGACCGACGAATAAATAATGGGTATAGCCACATTTCCGTACAAATCAATAAAACCCCAGCGGGTGTTGTCTACCCAGTTGCCGTGGGCGTCCGTCCCGCCACCGCCGGTGCTAACCGCCGCCAAACCTTCCGAAAACGGCCTTGCGTTAGAAAACTCGAAGCCTGTAATCATATTGCCTTGCCGGTCGATATAGCCCCAATGCCCTGGAGCCTCGTCTTGATAGTTATGCCAATCGGGGTGATCTTGGTCCTCTTGCCAAACAACTGCCCGCCCTTCGTTAAACACAGGTGTATGCCACCAATTCCAGCCTTGATGCCTGTCAAAAATAAAGGAGATCTCAACGTTGCCATCCGCATCTATAAAGCCCCATCTGCCGCCGGAAACCACACCGGCTAAGCCCTCGGTAAAGCGTCCCGCATACTCAAAATCGAAAGGGATTGCCGTGTTCCCACGGGTGTCTAAAAAGCCCCATCTGCTGTTATCAACCCAATCGCCCCCAGGGGTTTCTTCCCATCCGCCAAGGCGGGCTGCCGCCAAGCCCTGGGAGAAATCATACCCCTCGGTAAAAATAAACTCTGTAAGCTGCCGCCCGCTTGAATCAAAGAAGGCCACCCCACCGCGATCCATGCAATGGATACCCCCGGCACCATAAGTAAAGCGCGGCGCCCCGCGATAAAAATAATGGGGTTCGGGATGGCGATAATCTATAGGAATAACAATCTCGCCCCGGGTGTTGAGATAACCGAGCACATGGATCCAGCCATAGTCTTCCAGCACTTCGACGCCAGCAATCCCACCGTGGAAATTGACTACCAGGTCAAAGTCAAACTGCGGCTCCAAAAGCCATCTTACCTCGATGTCTGGCCCGGTAAAAGGATTTGCCTGTACTGAGGTTGTGGGCCCACGCCACACAGAGGCCAGCATGAATAGGACAAGCAAGGCCAGCGCAACCCGTGAGATATTCTTTTTCATTGTCATTCCTCCCCGTACAAAAAACTACCACACCCTACTAAACACCCGATACAAAATAATTGCGGCGTCCCCTCGGGTCATGGCGCTACGCGGCGCAAACATCCCATCTGCCCTGTGTATTAACACATTGGAAGCCGTTGCAAGGGCGATTCCCTCCTCCGACCAGGGGGCCAGTTGATCCCTATCCAAAAAGCGGCTTAAAAAATACTCTATATCCGCCGGGACATGATAACCCATACGCTGCATTAGAGTATTGGCGGCCATAGCCACAAGCTGTTCCTTGGGGATTTCCATTTCTCCCCGGAAGGTACCGTCCGCAAAGCCGTCTATCAGCCCAGCCTGCTCGGCAGTGGCTACAGCCAAGTAGTACCAGGCCCTGGGGTCAATATCTGTAAAACTTGTTTGGGCCTCCAAATCCAGCATGTCAAAGGCCATGATTATTGTGGCAACTAAATCTGTGCGGGTAATCGGGGCATCCGGCTGGAAATAGCCCTCTGCCGCGCCATGCATTATGCCTCGTGAGGCCAGTTGGCGTATTGCGTCTTGCATCAGTTGGTTTTTGTCGTCTATATCTGCGAAGGTGATTTCGTTTTCGATTAGAGTAAATGTGCCGCTTTCTCTTATACGGGCGTCGATATTGCCGGTTACTGGGTTGTAACGGCTGTGTTGGATTTCGCCTTCTTCGTTTACCAGTACCAAGAAGTCGGGGTTTGAGCCGTTTGCGGGTAAAGATAGGGTGGCTTTCATGCCAGGGGTCATGGTTACTTCTACGGTATCGGCTGCAAAGTCTGCAAGGTTATTTGGCGCAGGCTCTATCCGCAGCATTATAAGGGCTACATTGGCGGCTAGGGCCAATAACGCAAAGGTAGGTACAACCCAGCGCCGCAGCCTTTCCCCTTTAGCCGCGACAATGAACCAGATTATCAGCAGCACAATTATTACCAAAACAGACCAGAAGTTTGCCAGGATGGTAAGGGGAGAAGAAAAATCCGAGACCTCGCCCCACAGCCTTTCGGCTCGGTAGCGTATACCGCCCAGCGGGGCTGCTTCTGTGCTGTCTGCGGCAGAGTCATTGTCCGTATCCTGTGGGCCGTCCGATTCTACCCGCCTTACATTAACTTCCCCGCCGATTGGGATGTACCCCCGGTCGAGAGTAATGGCGGCAAATTCGGATTCAATTGTTACATTGTCAAAGGGTACGCCAGATACATCCTCCGGGAAGGTAGCGGCAATTTCGCTTATATCATCGGATACAAAGTTTATATTAGTGCGCATAACGCGCATCAACGCTACATCTTCGTCTGCCAGCACTGCTTGGGTGCTATGGCGTATTTGGGCTGCGGTTTGCGCGCCGCTATTTAGCAAATCGGCGCTAAACCTGCCGCCTTCTGGGGCCGACAAAGTTGTACCCATACGGGCTATATTTTCAATTGTAAGGGTTATGATGTTTAAAGCATCGGCAGACTGGCGCTGCGCTTGGGTCAGGTTTGTGACAATACTGTTTATTTCGGTTTGGGCTGTTGCCGGGTCGGCTATGCCTGACAAAACTTCCGGGGTGAAAGCTTGATGTGGGGGTGTTTGGATGTATTCATATTCCGCCGGGGTATATTCCGGTAAATCCTCTTCCGGTACATCTTCCTCCGGTAAATCCTCTTCCGGCAAATCCTCTTCCGGTACATCTTGCGGAAATTCGCCATTATTAACGGCGCGGCGGATATCAGCTTCTAAATCCATGAGGCGCAGGATTGGGGTAAGGGTGTCGATATCAATAACGGGAGGCTCGTCCCATTCCCAACTGCCGATATGATCTTGAATTAAACCGTCATCGCTAAAGGAAATATTATAAGCGGAAGTCCAATCGCCCGTACTAACTTGATTGATAAAAACGGTCTGCCCGTCAGGAGCGCGGAAAAAGCCCGACCCCCACTGGTGCCCCCAGCCTGTGCTCCACTCAGTGCCCATATACTGGTACTGCTCGTTTACATATCTGTAAAACGCAAAGGGCGAGCTGCCGTTGGCTATAAACTGATTGGATATAAGAATAATTATTGGAACCCCGTTGTTTTCCAGGTCGTACATTAAGAAATCTGTTGTAATCCATATTTCGTTGCTGATGTATGGGGCATCGGATATCCGGTTTCTGTAACGGTCAAAAAAGCCTTGCTGCTCAAAGTTTTCCCAATCGGTGTTAAAGATTATATAGGGCACTTCGTCCAAGGAATCAAAGAAGACCATATCCCAACTTGCGCTCACGGGCGGGATAAACCATATGTTTTGACCCCAGCCCCCATGGGAGACTGCAACGCCGGTGAAAATGGGGGTGTATTGGTATAGGAAATTGCCTGCGACCCGGAACATGTATGTGGAGATTTGCGGGGGAGGCAGGGGTTGTGGGGTTGTGGATAATTGGGCAACCCCATCAACCCTCCCATCAGCCATTATCCGATTTTCCGGCTGCAACAAAGGCATTACAAAACCAACCATCATTACAAGTACTAATACAACTGCAATTGTTTTCCGTTTCATTTAAATCCCTCTCTTTCAAGTATTATGTAAATCCCAAACCTACCCACGCCCATCATTAAGCCGCTTCAACACCCGAATAGCACAGGTGACACACATAACCACAATAACCGCCAGCGCCGCCCACGCAATCCCTATATTCCCCTGCGTAAACTCAAAAATAGGATTAGCCTCCCGCTCCATGCGCAGGCCTTGCCTGGTCACGATATCCAGCGTATTCAAATTAACGGTGGTGCCGTAACTCTGCACAGACCACCGGCTGACCGTTACAACCGAGAGCCAGTTTGCCGCGCCTTCCAGTTCAAAGATAATCCCGGAAAAGAGAATCTGCGGCATCAAAAGCAAAGGCGCTACCGTCATGGCCCTGTCTGGGTTTGTAAACAGCGAAGACACCACAATCCCAAGCCCGCAGGCCGCAAGGGCGCTTAAAAACGTACCAAGGAACAACTCGGGATAAGCCGAGCCGCCAAACACCCCGGCATCCGGCAGCCCAACCTGCCATGCAAAAATCCCCGTGAGCCCTAGGGTTTGTACTAGGCACACCACGGTAAAAACCAGCATCTTTGAAATTACATAGGAATCCACCCTAAGCCCCGCCATTCGCTCCCGCTCCAGTATAACACGCTCTTTGCATACCTCTTGGATGGAATTTAATATCCCCACCCAAAAAGCAGAGCAAGCCAGCGCAAACAACAGGCTTTGGGTAATGTTAAAGGCATAATACTGGTAGCCGTTGGCTACAATGGATATCAAAAATCCCAGTAGGGGAGCTTGCAGCATTATCAGCCAAAACCGGATATGGTCGTTAAACATCAGGTGAAAATTGCGGCAAAACAGCACCCCGGTTTGCTTGAGAAAGCTGCGGTGGACAGGCTTGCTGGCTAGGCCTGTATGTAAACGGGTGGGTGGGCGTCTTGATATTGTGCGGTTAAAATTATTTTTCCAAGCCTCGGATTCATTGGAAATCTTGCCAAAGATATCCACAAAATCTGTAACGCCAAAAAATTCAAGGGATTCCTTGGCGCTGCCATAGAAGCATAAATTGCCTCCGGTGCCCATAAACAGTACCTTATCGCAGGAATGCAAATTAAGGGTGCTATGGGTTACAAATATAACGGTCTTGCCCTCGTTTGCCATGTTGCGCAAAGTGTTAAGCAAATGCCGCTCGGTGCCAGGATCCAGGCCAGACATAGGCTCGTCCAAGAAAAAAAGATTGGGGTCGGATAAAAGCTCTACCGCGATGCTGGCCCGCTTGCGCTGCCCGCCGCTTAGGCGCTTGATTAACGTTTTTTTATGAGGGGTAAGCTCTACCGTGTTAATTACATTGTCTGTGCGCTGTTTGATTTCCCAATCAGTTATATCTTCCGGGAGGCGCAGCTTTGCCGCGTAGCGCAGCATTGCCTCCAAAGTCAAATTATCATATACAATATCCGATTGGGGCACATATCCAATTAGATTTTTTAGGGAGCTATAGTTTTCGTACAAATCCACACCGTTAATATAAACATTGCCGCGAGTAGGAGGGCTATAGCCGCTTAAACAGTTCATAACCGTGGATTTACCGGCCCCAGAGCCGCCTACAATGGCAACAAGCTCGCAGGGGGCGATGCTTAAATCTACATTGTTGCATATGATTTTATTTTTGCGGCCCACTTTTTTTATAAGGCCCGTTGCATCTATTCCGATGCCGCTGCGCTGCACACAGTACGATATTTGATTGCGAGAAAAAATCAGTTTTGAGTTGGTTATTATAATCAGGTCTTTTTCTCGAAGCTGATAAAGGCGGCGTATTCTATGACCGTTTACGATAACGCCGTTGGCACTGTTATTATCTTGCAGATAAAACTGCCCGTCCCGCTGAGTAATAGAAGCAT
>Ga0123355_10017200_pt1 | contig 11418 bp, 9 predicted proteins | sample TergutEmb28metaG_3_FD_89872 | JGI IMG/M metagenome (GOLD analysis project Ga0123355, IMG submission 89872) | Embiratermes neotenicus P1 segment gut microbial communities from Petit-Saut dam, French Guiana - Emb289 P1 | ecosystem: Host-associated > Arthropoda: Insects > Digestive system > Gut ...
GATTCTCTTCAGAAGGAAGTGAGTCAGTTGCTTAGTATACACATACAAGGTTCAAAAGATTTACAGGGTGCCTAGAAACTGCTATTCATGACGTGCATGTGTACATAATTGGATAAAGTGGCCGGAGCGCGAATCCGAACACAAAACATTATATAATGTGGAGATAACGTGTAGGGCTATAATTCTAAGCCTGTACATGACTGTGTGGAGCATTTAAATGGCCCCAGCGCATCCATTTGGTGCGTTCGTAGGATGCCGATTTAAAAGGATCGGGTGCTTTCGACGGATAAAGGTTAAATGACAAATCCTGTAGCAGTTGCATTCTTAGTAAATATCATAGAAAACGTACATAGCTTCTAGCAATGAGCCATGATGCTCCAATAACTAGTGGGTAATTCAGCCATTGTGTGGGCAACTGATTGTAATGCAACAGAGTCGAGAGCAGAAGACCCTCTGTAGCTGCCAGACAGTATAATGTCACTACAAATTTTAATTTTATTTCATCTTGTATCAGCAGCAAAGTCTGTGTAACACTATTCTTCAGGGCTTTTAAAATAAAGAACACATTTATATATGAATCAAACCGAAAGTCTTGGCTAGAAAACACTATGGATATTACTTACTTGTATTCCCGAAACTGAGCTTTCCTCATTAATGACCGCATCTTAGCAATATCTGGTCTATAATAACCATTCTTAAGTTGCACCTGGAAGTCAGAGAGTGGGGATCCGAACCTCACGTTCTCTCGTGCAAAAAGCCGCCTTAGTGTTTCTTCCTTCTCTTCCCCATCATTGTCAGGGAATGTTGGTAGAAAACCCTGTGTGAACAGAACATAATATGCCAAAGAAATTCTTATACAACTATTCAGAATGAACAGCAAAAGATTAAAAAACACGAAGTATCTATAACAAATCTGTTATTAGAGTACAAAGTGCCATGCAAAACAATTAATCTGTGCACTTGCATATTTTGGAAGTACACAAAAAAGTTCAGTGGTTTTACATGTTATGTAACAAGACATAATTAGAAATTTATATGGGCACAGACTGTAACAATGTATCTGTATATCTGAAACATAAAGGCCAATCAGAGGTGTGGGACATCTTAATGTAACATATCATGCCGGAGTGTTTATGGTTCAGTGTCAAAAGTGGAAACGAATATGCACAAACAATCAAGCAAGCAAGAAGCAAGCAAGCAATCAAGCAAGCAAGCAAGCAAGCAAGCATACATTTTTCTTTGACAAAGAAGTAAAATTAAATGTGACTGAGAGCTGCAACTTCTCTTTCTAATGTCTGTTCTGAAGCAGAATGATAATGTTAGAGAAGTTTCATTTCATTGAGCAAAACTACTGCCAGAAGAAAGATGTCATACTCTGAACAAATTCAGTCTTTATAACCTGATCTTTAGGTTATTCCATTGTGTATGGTACAAAAACCAAGACACAAATACTAGATAACACAACATATATATTAGAATTACAATGAAATATACAGGTTACATGCTTCAGCATTTTCTTAAATCCATCAATAGGCCAAGAACAAAACACAAAATATGTATAGAAGGAGATAAATTACAAGAAGGTCTTTTTTTTTTAAGTTTCACCTTGAGAACTGATGACCTATTAATTAATTTTACACAGTAATACATTATAAAACTATATAACTGAAATATATGTTTGAATTAGTAAATATTTGTCAACCTTTTGACTACCGCTGTTTTTACAGTGGCTGCGTTATATTTAATCTTACTCTAGGCTGCTTGTATCTATTATAATGTATTGTAACGTATATTGATGGAGTTAATTGGAATTGACATGTTCTATATCCTGTGGGCCACAGCCCCCGTCTGGATTGGACAAACGAAAATAAATTGAATTTAACTGAAAAAGTTTCAGATCTTAACCCTTCTACCCATTGAAATACTTGGATATTATTAAAACATTAAAACAGAATTTGTCAATTTTGAAAGATTCACTAAAATGCTGCATTATTAAATCTTATCTGTACTACTGTCTACTATTATTCCTTCTTATTTACATGCATATGAACCAATTCATAAAACAAAGCCATTTTGTGAGTATATTATACCTTTATAATATAAGCTACCATGTAGGAAGCATATGTTGTGCAGGTCTGCAGTAATTTGGATTGTGATTCTCAGTTTTTGTTGTACTGATGTTAACTCTGATGGCAGTATTTTAGTATGGTGAACAGAGGATGATAGGTGTTTGTTACCGAAGTTTCACTTCTGTTTGTGACTGCAGGTATACAGAATACAGAACGTGGGCTTCTATCAATAGGGAAAAGAAAAATTCATCCCTTAATATGATAGGGGCCCCAACTGAGGTGAAAACTAAGTGGAAAAGTTGTGGCATACAATTCCATCCCAACTATTCTTATTAGAGTGTAAACTAAAGAATCCAAATAAATCCACTGTGAATTTATTTGCTGACCAAACGTGGCACTTCCAGGCCCTTTTTGGGTTCTGCCAACATATTTCAAGTCAGAAAGGGTTCTGTGCCAAATCACATTTGTGAAATGCTGCAGTATATTAGCTTATAAATGAGGACTGTAAATTTGAAATTAAACTTCTGACCTGAAGAGTCCAGTGCTCTAGGATATGAAACTATTGATTGCTGCATAGGTACTGATATTCTGAAGGAGCTTGCTGCCCCCTTGTTTAGGAAAGTCCACAAACAGTTACTCTTGGACTACTCTGAGATGGAGATAGCAAATACTCTGAAATTCTGGCACCTATACACAAATTTATACAGTGTCATAGCCCAGAAGACTGACATGTTTATCAGCACAAATATGAGAACTTCAAATGCCGCAAATTCAGATCTCATTTGCCTACATTTTAATTAATAAAACCTACATTTGAGAATGTCAATGTCAAAACTGCAAACGATAAATATAATATTTTTTACTAATACTGCCTCTGTTATTTACCTTTAGGTGTTGTTTTTGCTGTTCTGTGAAACATTCATGCCAAGTTCGATGTGAAAAGAATTCCTTAAAAATACTTTTATTTTCACACAAGCCTTGCGGTAGTTGCAAGCGTACGCCTTCTATGTGGAATTCTTCTAAATGGGTAGAATCTTGTGACAGCTCGGATTCAACTGAAGATCCTTCGGAGGACATGGTTGAATATTCCAGCTCCATTTTTGAGCCTGCACATGAAACGGAATAGGCAAATTATGGTTATAATTATACTCGTTAGTATGCTTTAAATATAGTACTAATAAAATAATTAACCTACAAAATGCATCTGTTAAAAGTTGCTAGAATTCATACAGCTAATTATGAATAAACACAAAATAAACAAGAGGTACTCTAATACAATAATGGGGGGCTGGCTTTGTACTAACAAATATGACTCGTTTAATTGACAATCATGCAGCAATACAAATTCGCTCAATAAAATTTCATTCCCTTTAAGTCCAATCAATCGTGAGGTTACATTTTGAATATTTCTAAGGCAAACGAAAAGAAACTGGTGGTGTTTCGGGATAGATTTCTGTTGTTAAGGTACTGGGAGAGTTTTCAATTTTAAGTGGATTCCAATTAATCATATTTGTACCGACCTTAGAGGCGCAGTTTTTATGTTATGTCTAATTTCAACGCCCTCCACGTTTGGTATCCGAGGTCTGCAATGCAGATATTGTAGAACCCAATCGTGGAGGACATGGCGGACGGAACGGGAACCATCTTTGTAGCAGGTTCACCAACACAAATTTTCGATCCTTGCAGAAATATTCTCTGTAACGGACAAAGCATGCCGGTTGGACTTAACATTTATTATAGAACCTGGCGGTGACTCTATCCTCAATGAAACAATTTACATTACTAATTTATTGTATGTAATATTAGTAGTAATAAAGCACTTCTTATGACATATTTAGTCGTATACTTGTTTGTGTCTAATACGAAGAGGGAAGTTTAGCGACGTGACATTTGGGTACATTGGCGGGTCAAAGAGGTTCTTGGTTCCTGTCATGGAGTAACAGTAACACAGCCGATCCATGTGAAAGTGTGCAATGGTTTCTCGTCTTTGCCATTGAACGGTGTTCAACATACATAACGCAAAATGGCGTTGAGTACGACGGTAAAAGTGCATCCCGTAGTTTTGTTTCAAATTGTTGATGCTTATGAAAGAAGAAATGCAGACGCGCACCGAGTTATTGGAACGTTGTTAGGTAAGTTATATTGAAGTTCGTATTGTGACAATTGTTATTGTGAACTTCATTTCGTCTGTCAATGAATGAAACGAGGTTACGGGGTATACATTAATGCACGTGGCAGAAGTAATTATGTAGTAAAAATGTATTTTTTTTTTTTTTTTCCGATTGTAGGCACAGTCGACAAAGGTTTTGTTGAAGTTACGAACTGCTTCTGTGTCCCACACAAGGAGTATGAAGACCAAGTGAGTACCTGTCTATATGCTGAATATGTAGGTTGTCATTTCAATGACGTAACAGTTAATTGGTTTTGTGTTAATAACTGCGGTGCATATACGGTTCCCTAATATTTATAAAATTGTATGGTATTATATTAGGTGGAAGCCGAGCTGAATTATGCAATGGATTTGTATGATCTCAATCGGAGAGTAAATACCCAAGAAGCTATTGTTGGTTGGTGGGCAACGGGTAATGAAGTTACAAGCCATTCATCTGTTATTCATGAGTATTATGCTCGTGAGTGTAACAATCCAATCCATCTGACTCTGGATACAACATTACAGGGCTCCCACATGGGCATAAGAGCTTATGTGAAGTAAGTATGCCACTTTTGCTTAAGTCGTTTAGGCCTGCATTCATTGGACATTCATGTTGTAACTATAGGTAAGATTGAAATTAATATTTTACTGCGGATATTGAAAGTGTGCAGAAGTAGTATGAAATCATATGATAAAGTCACTGGATTGGTTGCTTCTGTAATTAATGACAGGCAGGTCTCAACACCAGGGTTAGGTTCCTGAAAAACTTCACACAAGTCAGACACAAAATTCCCATTTAAAACAGTGTATTTCCTGGAGTTAGGGGACTGACAACTTCATCCTATGTAGTGTATGACTATTCCACTAGTGGACGTATGGAGCCATACGTATGTGTGTGTGTGTGTGTATATATATATATATAAAATTATGTGTACTGTATAGAAATGTATATATACTGTATACAGTATACATACATTTCTGTACAGTATATATATTTATTTCTAATACAGTAAAAATGTAAGAGACATCCATAGTTTTAGTATGGTTCATTCTGATAGGGCTGTGGTAGTCTTGCTACACAAACGCTTTAGTTCCTGACTTAGCACTTGTGTTAATTCTATCAGCATTATCACAAATTGTATGTTTGCTGCTGTGAGTGAGTCGAACATTGCAGCATAGGTCATCAATTCATTTGCCTTTCTCAAGTCAGCTGATTACGTCTAATTTCTCTTCGGTACTGATTGTCTTTTGCCAATTTTTCACTTGAATTGCACTAGGTGATTCAGATTTATGTTTCTCACTCATGTTGGTTAGAAATGCTAGTGCTGTACAAGAGGAAACTACATGAGCTTTTGGTTGTATCACCAGTGTAATCACTCCGTACATGTGACTCACAACTTGACAGTGATGTCACTTTCTGCTATCCTCCTACCGAAGATGCTTGGTGGCAACAGATCATCTATGCCAAATTGTGTTAAACCAAAAATTGTCACATAAATTAAAAAATAGGTGTAAACCTTCAAGTTGTGTGAAAACAAAATCGCACAAAAAGAAATCACATAAAATGAGACCTGCCTATATGCTGTTACATTCTAACAGGCAGCTAACTAATGGCTTTATAATTGAACGGCTTGGTGTATGTGGTAACATTCTAACTTGTGTTTCGGAAAGTGCTTGGCTGGCTACATCAGCTGTAGTGACTGTTTTTTTGTAGTTGTCTCCATTCTTTCCAGGCAGATTTATGGGTTTTAACTTGTTTCAGCCTTGACTTCCTCCTTTCATGTTATTTAAATTTGTCTTTTGCTTGTCATCCTGCCATTAGTTGCTGTATAGTCTGAAATACAGTCTCATAAAATTAACTGTTTATGAAATAAGCAAAACCATGTTCATGAATTGTACTAGCAAAGACCAGGATGAAATGAAGATTTTAAAAAAAGTGTTGTATTAATAGCATATAACCTGGAATTTAAGACATCACATGTATAGATTCTGAGCTTTTCCTGGTGTCGGTTCTTGTTTTGCTAGTGATGAGTCCAGCTTTTGAAATAACTCAAGTTGGTTGTTACACATTTTAGAACTTACATTGAACTGGTGGATTTATTAGTGTTTGTCTTGCTGTGCCAAGTTGAGCTTTGAAGTGTTCCTTAAGATAATTGTTGTGTGTTTCAGTGTTCCAATTGGTGTTCCTGGAGGCAAATCTGGCTGCATGTTTACACCAGTAAATGTGGAAATCACATGCTATGAACCTGAGATTGTGGGAGGTATGTTAATTGGAGTCTTTGTGGTTTAAGTCATAATGTGGCTGGGATGACTAGATGATGTTATATTGTGTGCATTTACAAGGAAAATTTAGAAAAATTCACCTGTTGGATTTTGCGTGTGTGTCTGTCTGTCTCTTTCTGACTCTGCTTGTAAGAACCTCAGAACTGCTGCTGGATTTCATGAAATTTGTTATGGTGTAGTTTTGCTGAAATTTGTTGACTCATTTGCTTTTGGTAAAAACTAGACAGAAGTAACACACATATATCAAAACCTATACACATTTCTACATACACTTTGGATGTAACTCTTCAACATGTATTGAAGCATAACATTATTATAATTTAGTTGTAGACAATAATGAAGCAAATTTTATGCAACATTTTCTGTTAGTGTTCTTATTTTTGAGCTAATTGAAAAAGATTTTTGCTTAGGTTTCAGAACTTTTATGTTATGAATATATTTCCTAGCTTGTGCAGAAGTGTTTTGAACGTATTTGATCATTACTGAGAAATTATCCTGAAACAGTATCCCCTAAGGAAGTAGAGTTTTTTAACCCTTTAAATGCTGAATTAAATTGCACTGCCATTTGCTGGCCTTATTAGGAACTCACCATATTTTCCACGTTAGCAGGATAAGGGTTAATGATAGGATGTACTATTTTATGGTATGGTATTTTACTGCTGTTACTGTGTGTGGCCTGACTTTTGTCTTAGTTGCTGCAGTTGTCTGGATAGTGTGTTAAAATAGGCCTGCCTTACATATTCCTCCACATATGACAAAGCAAGTTTTGTGTATTTTATTTATATTCCCGAGTTATTTGGTATGAAGTACCACCTGAGTTCATACATTTATTGTGAGCTTCTTTACTGTTACAAGTAAAAGCTGGAATAGTGATCTTGAAGTGGGTCATGACTGCTCTTGCCATATCCTTACAACTTGCAGTTTAAGAAATTGTCAAGTGTTGCATTGTATTCTTGAACTTCTTGTGTTGTTAATTAGGCATATTGATATGTGCAAAGTCCTGTTAAGATGGCAGTCTGTTACAGTACAGCTGTGTCAGAAGACAATGACCCTCAGCAAGAAGACAGTGGAGCCCATGCTTGATCTTGCTCAGGTAGCTGAAGCATCCCAGAAACTGACAGGCCTTCTGGACACTGTTTTGGCGTATGTGGAGGATGTACTAGCAGGCCGTACCCAGCCTGACAATGCTGTAGGCCGAGCTCTCCTTGATATGGTGAACAGTGTTCCGAAGATGACACCAGAGGAATTTGAGAATATGTTTAATTCTAATATCAAGGTTAGTAACAAGGTAGCTTAATTTAGACACTTGTGTGTGTGTACACATAAGAACACACCCCCACCAAGGACACAGACACACACACTCACTCACTCTCTACCCCTCCTCCCCCCATACACTGAAATCTAATTAATCTAGGTTCATTAACATCATTAACACCTATATCTGAACTCCCAATTTTTCATATGGTAAAATGGGGAAAATTTCTTGTTTTATATTCTGGTAAGTATGGTATTTTGTTAATACTGTATACAAAATTTTAATATTTTTGGAAAATCCCACTTGGAAAGATACAAGCTTTTAGGGATGTGTAATTCTGTTAATATGTAATTTGCCAGTTGATGTGACATAATATCTTGGGATACCTGAATCCTCACCCACAAAACTGAGAATCTTGAATCTCACAGTCTGAAGTTTGTCTTAAACAGAGATAAAGTTAAATGTTTTTTCTTTTCTGTTTCCACAGGATCTGTTGATGGTGATAACATTATCACAACTAGTGAAGACTCAGCTTCAGTTGAATGAAAAGCTTACACTTCTGACCACATTGTAATCAGTTTATGAATCTGTATAGCACACTGACCAACATATAGAAGTTGATAAATCTTTATGCATCAGTACTCAGGTGCTGTTCTAGACACTGGTGTCCATGTTTCGCCAAATTGATGGTGTGTTATGAATATTTCTGGAAAAATTAAAGATCAGAATTTAAATGTATATTACCTGGGGTAGCTCAGTCATTGCTGTGATTCACTACAGGCAGGATGGCAGTTATGATTCCTGGACAGGCCTTTGTCTCCTTACGGCTGCGTCCGGGTTGGAGCTGGGTTGTACACAGCCTTCTTTTCAGTGCTGGGTGCTTTTTTCCTGAGGCTAAAGTGGGCACAGTATGAAGTTAGCTGCTTGCCTCAATCTAGAGCTGATGTCAAGAATGCTGAGAGCTACACTGCCATGACCCCATAAACCATCATGACATAGTGATGAATCTAACGTATGAACAGTATGTAATAAAATAATGTAAATTAAATAAGATTGTTTATTGGTCATACTTTTTGCAGTTTTGGCCAGTCTTTCAACCTGGAATGGTTAATGCATAGAGTGCACTGACTCATGCTTCCTTTGATTACACTTTTTTTTTTTTTTTGGTGCAAGACAGGAAATTTACAAGGCTATGGATTGTGGAGCTCGTAACCAATTTCATTCTTCAGGTTTAGAACAATTTACAGCCAGATTCTTTTAAGAAAAACCACACACCTGACAAATTATTTATCCATTTGTGTTTGCAAACCTTGAATTACCAGGTTGAGTTGAACACACAAGCTTATTTCAATACGTATTAAATGTACCACATTCAAAGTACATTTTTTGTTATCTGTGTGATGGCTGTTTTCAACACACATTTTGTTCTTGCATGTTTTACTCCAGTCCTTTATTGCCTTCAGTTGTCTTCCTGTTTTCCTGTGGTTGCTGTATGTATAATTACTGTGTGCGAGTTGAGAATGTTTTGTCTGTAGCAGACTTCTTTGGCATGTTGACTGTAAAAATAAAGAGAAGTAGTAGTACTGTGATGTCACAGTTTTCACTGTTTGCGCGTGTGGTGCATACTCATGAAAAGCACCTGTTAACTTTATCATGTCTCTGTCTACATGGATCAGATAGGTTACACTGGACAGACTTGTGAAACTTGATATTGGGGACTTTTATAAGAAAAAGTGAAGAAAAGCCTCATTTGGTCAAAATTGAACAAAAATATTGGGCACTTTATGTAAAAACCTACGTTCTGTGTTGCCAGTGACAGAGGCACCATAAGCATTGTTGACAGTGACATACAGTGCAGCAATACAAAAGGAACACAGATTTGCATTTCCTTGCCAAGGTTTTCAGTATTGATCACATTTTTCATGGGGACTGTACGTGAACAGTGCTAAAGAGAATGTTTCTTTGTGTGTCAGTGGCAAAAATGGTTATGTGAACATGCCAAAATGTGACATATGTGAGAACCTGAATTTAACAGTAAGAATAGTTCACAGTGTATGATTGAAGTGACATGATTTCTCATTATTTAATATTTTGAGCACAAATTAAAAATAGGTATTGTTTTTGTTTGTTCCTGCTGGCATAATTACTTTCACATTACAGTCTAATAGATATTATAAGATATTAGGTAATGCTCCTTTTGCACATGAGAATCCATACATAATAGCCACAAATTAATGGATAATTTTGGGGGTTTGTGATTTTTGTCTGATCGTCATGCCAGTAGCTGAAAAGTTATGAACTTAAACTTGTCAAAAAAATTCTTGAATACTGGGAACTGCTTTATAGTAAAATTTTTGCTTTATGCATTCTCAGTAGAAAATTACAGGCCTCCCATATCTTTGGCTAATTTGTAGCCATACTGTACATGTACTATCACTAATCGTTCTGGTGAGTTCTTATAGTACATAATGTTATTTAGTATTGGGGTTCATTGTATTTTATTTCATTCAAAGAATAGGTGCTTCATTAATTCATAATAAAGTCCTCAGTAATATGCCCATCATCTCTTTCCTGTCCTTGAATTGAGCACTGGTGTGGCAGTAACCTAGATGAATATTCAGCATCTTGTAATTATTGTACTTCATATTAGGTCACAACCATTTCGTTTCACATCCCTTTGTTCATTCTTACAAATTTTATCATTTTACACTGTGTAGTGTGTGTTCTGGTTGATGTCGTGAAGTAAATGATAAGCACGTTAACGTATTAGAGCTTCATGTAAAATAGTGGATATAATGGATGAACCAAAATTACATTAGAATTATCCATTTTGATTTAGGTTCCCATTGCAAAGTGTTGTCAGTATCCCTTTGCTAATTTCACAAAGCACAGAGCCTGATGGAATTTTCTCGTTATGCGTTTTGTATACAGTTGAGATCTTCACTCATCTGGGATTTAGTGCATTGTAGATTGGTAGTCCTTTTTTACCGACGTTCCGGACCGAATTATCGGTTGCATCGTCACAGGTCGAGCAGTCCAAGAAGAAGGCTACTCGACCTTTGAAGATTTGACCGGTAGGTTGTCCCGAAACGACGGTAACGGGCTATGCTGCGTAAAATCCCTGAGGAGCGAAGAGATTATTTACACGGCGGTGGAAGCCTGTAATCACGTGTTGTATACAGTTAATTCACAAGATGATCGAGATTTAGAAGACAAGTCTAGTAGTAGAGATGTAACGATCTGTATTTAAATGAGATGTAAAGAAAGGCGGAAATTAGTGCTGCTTGAAATGTTGCGTTCTGCCTGCTTGATCTAGTGTACGTATTTGCGGACAGATGGGAGCACATGTTTCAACCATCGCGATGGTAATGTGGTGCTTGGGTCATAAGATGGTGCAAACATGTCCTGCAGGTCGTTCTGCCATCTCGCGGAAGATGAGAAGATTAATATTTGAACTCCTTATTTATAATTGACTTTCGCGTCCTATGTATTGAAATATATTTTTTTTAATCCAACGGACTTCGTGGTCTTCCCTTCTGGGCATGGCAGAAGTGTAACCGACTTCTGAGGCTGGGACGCCCATGAGGCGCGGTTACGTTGTCCCGATGATGTGAGTGGTGATATAGGAGGATGTAGTGCCAGGAGGGCCCTTAAACCTA
>Ga0123355_10017201_pt1 | contig 11418 bp, 5 predicted proteins | sample TergutEmb28metaG_3_FD_89872 | JGI IMG/M metagenome (GOLD analysis project Ga0123355, IMG submission 89872) | Embiratermes neotenicus P1 segment gut microbial communities from Petit-Saut dam, French Guiana - Emb289 P1 | ecosystem: Host-associated > Arthropoda: Insects > Digestive system > Gut ...
CTTCCACTCTTTCACAGCCAAAACGCGGGTCCCTGTTTTTTTTTTTTTCCTTTTTTCTCCCCCCCCCCCCCCCCCCTCTCTCTCTCTCTCATGTTTTGATGTAAGTGACTGTTGGCTGAACTAAGACACTTCCCATGCCCCTTTTACAATTCACTAGAAGATACAATCATTCTTCATCCAGCATATGGCTGCTTTCCTTAGCAGTATCACATTACACACATACAGTAGTTAAAACTCTAAAGACAGAATAACACTTGATTTAAAGTAAAATTTACTGGTATAAGGGAAGAAAGGCTTAAAATACATTATAAAATTGCAACCAAAAACTTTACCACAATTAGCATATCAAAATGTACTCATCAAAGAATAATTACATTTTGAATAGGATTTTTCATACATGGGCTGTAAGTTGAACAACTGGAGTCAGTGAATCCAGAATGAACACAATTGTTCAACAATGTTGAATATAATATCTGATAATCAGATCTCCCTCAATTCTAAACCTCATTATAAGATGCATATATTACTTCTTCTGTAGAAGACTGTGTTTATAGTCTATGTTATTAAAGATTCTTTATTGTTAGAAACATAAGTCAGCTATTCTTCTGCCTTGTATAATATTCCTTGACAATCTAATATAAAAATGTCAAATATTTTTTCTATAACTAATGGTGTAATGGAATATACATATTATGTGATGTTTTCCACAATATCATTCGCCTTGTCCAAACAATATGTCTCTCTTATATCACATTTATAAGATATGGAAGGTTTTATTCAAACTGTATTTTTTTTTTTGTTACTTCAGACACCATGATTTACATGATCTATAATTGGCATATCAGTAACTGTCTTAAATCCTGGCAAATTCTGAACATAGCAGACATTGTACTTATTTGAAAAATAACAACAATTCTTGATTAGAAGTATAACTTATTTTGATGATGCATGTTTAGTGAATTTGATGCAGTTCATTTGGTGTGCATCACCAGTAAGCTGAGTGGCAGAAGGTGTTGAGGGTTTCTTTGCAACTACTGGATAAACCATACAGTTCTAATAAGCTGGCAGATTAGGAAAGAGCAGAGTTGATTTAAATTCCACAGATCCTTCAGAGGCCAAGACTAGTGACACAGAACATGTCATAATCTAATATGATAGATATTTGTGTTTGTAACAAATATCTAACTAATAACAGGGGAGGGGAAAAAAATACAGACCCATCATATGTGTGTACACACACACACACACACACACACATTCTATAATAAATGAAAATCTCGTAATAAGGCAAATTCTTGTGCAGAACAGGAGTCAGACAATAGGCACTGTTTTATGACAAGTATCAACTTGTTTGTATAATGATTTAAACTTTTTATGGTGGTGGATGATTACTGAATAACATGAGTGTAGTACAACAGGGGTGCACAAGTCCCAGACAAGTAAATTTTGTACAGTGGCATTTGTATCAGTATAATTATTGCAGTTTCTTTCCGTACATACAAAAATCTATATCAGTTCACACATACACACACTGAGCAGGAAATACCAGATAACAGGGAGTTGACAGGCCATTTCAGAACTGTGAGTCCTCAGTTAAGAATTAAGTTTCATGTCACCCTTCTGACACCTACAATTTGGAGGTGTCACCTAGATTTTTGGAAAATCTGTGGATCCCTGCATTATGTAATACTCCTTTCTGATACATACCTAGGTTAGTATGTGGAACACGAAGGTCATATTTATCTTGTGTATACCCAAACACAGCACATGTCTGTACTGAATCAGCAGTAGTAATTTGCCAGTCCTTCAACTGCAAGTAGGCTGGTGTCTGATGTAATAAGAAAAGAAAACACAGTGTCTTCACTCTTCCTCACTTCTGTCAACAAAACTGTGATTTCTTGTAACTGTTTGCTACTTACTAGCCCTTGGATGGTTGTACCATTTGCTCAATGTAGTTGGTAGCATTTTGTCTTCTTCATTTGTAAAGGCTAATTTCCTTTGGAATATGGAATGGTGAGATGTAACATTATGAATGTTTTGCCACAAGACAATCTCTAACTGTAGTGTTGCACAAAAATGACAATATTGTCAAACCACATTGCAACAGAAGTAAATGATTATACTTTAATAATAACTGGATGGCCTTCAGTAAACTAATTACATATTTTTCCTCCTTGATGACAAAACTTCTTGTTCCTATAAGGAAATGAAATGTATAATTGCCAACAATAGCAGACATCAACAGAAACTATTGCAAGTGATGGAAGTTATATGATAACCTATTTGAGTCAGTATATAATGCCATCAATCATTCTTGACATCATCTCTGTGTCTGTAACGCTATATGTGAGAAGCTGCAAATTATAGTAGCACCAATAGAAGGCCCACTAAAATCTGAATCGGACATTTTGATAAATTCCCACCTGTAATCACAGTTACCACACAGGTAATCCATGCATCCATTCTTATACAGTAGAGCCCTGGAAGGAAATTTCAAAATCAGAGTTCCACTGAATATGCACACTGTAAAATACAAAATTTCTATAAAGACAGCACAATAGAATATATGGTGCTGCTGTCTAGAGGTAATTGTCATTCAGCAAGGGTCAAGACTGCGATATTGATTTAAGCATAGATACCTTCCACTGCCGTTTACTGCTGCCATTTTCTGGTCATATCTGTAACTACTACTGACTGCTAACAAACGTACATAACAACAAAAGGCCTTACTTTTTTATAGACATATACGAAACAAGTTATTGGTGTAGGTAATTATGTAATAAATTACTTAAACACAAACAGAAAATGAAATGTAACAAGGACAGACAATAACGGCCATTTTATGAAGTTTCAACAGGCTGCAAGCCAAATCACAGTGGAACTAAAATTCTGATATGATGTAGTTTTAGTCAGATATAAAATTATGATTATATGCTTCACTGATTAATCTGTTCATTGCTATGCATTACTACAGTAGTGTTGTGCCAGTATTTCAGTAATGGTGATATACTGCCTTCCGTTTATGTATATCTCAGTCAGCTGCATGCTGTATGATAAACAGAAGAAATAAACACGCTTTTTTAAATCAAATTTTAGCCATACAAAAACCATAACAAAATTAGGAAAACACCCAACAATGGGCACTGGTACAGTGCAAATATTGTGGAATCCACAGGGTTAAAATATGGATGGAACTGCAGTGCTGTCAGTTCATCGGTGTAGATTCAAAACCAGCATCAGGAATTAATGAAACAGTGTTTGTGAAAATCTGAGGATTTATGTGTTCTGTAATGTGATGTAATGCTGCGTCAACTTGATTAGCATTTCCCTGCATTTTGAAGGAATGTACTGCTTCCTTCTTCAGGGGATAAGGAGTCCCAGATGGCCAGACAATGGGGACAGGTGGAGGTATATACGTCTGTTGGCTAGGAAAGAACACCGTGCCAATGACAAGGGGTGCATACAGTGGCTGGTGATTAGAGTTACTTGAACCCTCTACTCACCTACTGCCTAGATCTGGGCCTTTTCAGGGTCCTTACAATTTACATAATCTCTTCCCCATGTCTGTCACCAGTCGGTGTCTTGCTTTTGGACACATAACTATTACAGCCCATTTTGGGGTCCCAAAATACACAACAGGCACCACCCATTGCTCCTAACTTTCAGCAACTGGGCCATTACATGCATACATACATACACACATACATACATGCCCACCTGTTTCTCATGTTTGATCCTCTTCTTGGACCCCTGAATCCTTGCAGAAGTAGGCCTTACATTTTTGCAAAACACTGGGAATTGCTGACCCAGCCACATTAGTGTCACATCCCACGAGATTGGAATCTACCACACTACCATTGTGGAAGCCTCAAATCTCGCATGGTAGTGGTTATATCAATCATATCAGAAGGAATATTCATACAATACTGACACATAATGTAGTTAGCATTTAATAAGGCAGGGCACAACACATAGGTTAATATGGCATTATGCTATGAGTTTCAAGGCAATTCAAGTATGAACTGCAAATGGTCCTGTTAAATAAGTGAACTTTTTAAGGACAGAAATTTAAATTTCCACTACACTCCAGAGTCCTACGGTCAAGACTAGTGACACAGAGTATTTGTTATTACTAAACTGCTTGTTGTAGAGTAGGCAGTATCATTTCTGCGTAGCAAACGATGACACTGCTCAGTATGGTGATAAAAATACTCCCTGTACTACTATATATTTTTTTGGCAACCTTTGTGGATGTTGAGCCACTTACCATACATTCAGTAACAACTTAATTCATTATTGAGCATTAGAATGCTAACATAGCAGTTATTTACCCATTTGTCTCTCTAGCATAACTTGAATTTGATACACAGGACACTGGACAAAACGGCTCCTGTCTTCCACAGTCTTTCCTTTTCCATTTCTTGTCAGCTGTCTCCTGTCTTCCACTACCTGAGTGAACCATCTTGCTGTGGGTTAATCCATAGATCTGTTGCACTTAAATTTTAAATCCAGTGTTCTTCTCACTATATCCACTGTATCCTTTCTGTTTACATATCTGTAGACAATTGTGGCTATGATTCTCCATTGAATGTTATCTTATAACATTTCTCATGGCTGTGGCCTATGGCCATGAGTCACTGGCACATGCTTTCGTTTGATTCACTGCTATTGTTTGCATAGATGTGTTTATATAGCAAAATGTTGAATCAAAATATATCTTTGATTAATGTAATATTGTTCAGGTATTTATAATCTCAAAAAGTCCAGTTATCATGGCAAGATAAACTGCAGTGTTTCAGGAAAACTGTGTTTTAGTAATGTGAGATGGAAATATCATATGTATATTTTGTAATGCATAATTGGCCCAAGGTTATCTGTTCATATCAATTAATTTCCTATGGGTTTCATACTGTACAGAACTATATTTAACTCCTGTCTATTTCATAAATGTATTTATTGTACAATGCCAGATATCAGGTGTTAACAGACGTAACATATTTCACTCTTAATGTGGATTCCCACAGCAAGGGAGACGTAATAATCACGCTGGTCGTGCCTCTGCCCCACGTCATACCAACTCGCAATTGATGTACTAACCTCAGTGTGGCGGGGGCAGTAACTAACTGTATCAATAATTTTCTTACTGTTATGGTATTTCAATTACCAATTTTCATGGATCGCTAAGGAATTCTTCATGTTGTATATGTATATAGTCAATTTAAAAATTAAAAATTATCTTTATATATCTGACCCCCAGATCCATGTCATGTATCTATAAATGTATTTATGTACAAAATACTGTACATATGTTAGATTATAATTAGTATGAATGTCATTACATATGTATGTGTGACTGAAGAACAAAATGGTTGAGGATAAGACATCTTTAACTTAAAATAAATGTAATGCGTCATTTCATCTATTAATCCTTACATGCTGTCCTTTCCTCAGTTTGTCTTGCAATCCTTAATGTCTCATTGTATAATAACCTAGCAGACAAGGCATGTACCTGTTCTTTGCCTGCAATACAGCTCCTTTTATTGTCAGTACCACTGTAATGACCGAAATTTAAAGCAGGAATACTACTCAAAACTAAGAAATTTAAGTTTAATCTGAACTTACTGATTCTGTGTACATTGAACTTGTGGAATACATCCTCAAAAGTTTCACACTATCACCAAGTTTAGAACTGCCAACTTACAAACACTTCATATCACATGTCAGTAAGTGTGATATGTGTTCCATTCTTCACGTGCCTAACTCCAGTAGTTCATCATGCGAAGAGCTAAACAAAATTTTCGTGCAGCCAGCTTATGTTACAGTGTACAGAAATGTTGCATTAACGAACATTTCGCTTCAAAGCTCCCTCCCATATATCATTTAATGATAAAATTCTGGCACAGTTGTCACATGACAGTTCCGCATGTCAACGCGCCCACCATATTGTCATCACCAGCTGTAGGGAATTAGAAGTACAGAATTTGTGCTACGCTCCAACGGTAGTGTTCATACAGAGTTTCATGAAAATCTGTAAACTGGCTCTAAATAGGCAGACACCATAATGCGTGAATTAGTAGTTAACATCCTAACAATCAGGTCAAAACATGCAACTTTTTTAATAAAATATGACTTATCATTTTTTATAATAAAACAGTTGTGTCAGACTGTATTCTGTGTCATAGTGATAGCTTAAAATATATTTACTCTTAACAACAGCACTAAACTATCCACCCAGTGAAATGTACACTAAATATGAAACAAAAGCAAATTTTAAAGGTTCAAGTTATTTATATTTCATTAATCCAATTTTCAACAATAAACAGATGTAACACTCAAACTGAACTTATATCTACTATATTATTCTCAACAAGTCCATTTCAATACATTTTAAACGTGAAACTTAATTGTGAAAATACAACATACAGAAATAAGTCACAACTGAACAGGAAATTTGTAAAAAAAATAACATTACAACATCATTTGCAAAATTACTGTGCCTTCACTGATGTCTTGAAAACAGAAACAAGTGACACAAGTGGCAAGTTTCTCATATTAACAATCAGTTAAAAACTCAATCTATTCCATTATGTTTGTCAAATAACTAAGCTAACTGTAGATACAAATATGGCATGAGGTAGGTAGTGCCTGGACATGGTCAATTTCATTTGTACTATGAGACATATTTTTGTTAACTATATTGACAGAACAGAAAGAAGTCCCATGGATTAATCCCCTCCACATCACCCTTACGCTGTTTATGCCACCTCCTCCAGCATACTTCTCCATATTTCCTCAGAGTGACCTATTTCTTCTGTTCAGGCACATGTTATTAGTGATAATCTCTGTTAGTGACTTGCTTGCACTTTGTTTATGCAGGCCAAGAGGGGCGTAGCCTCAAGTACAGTCACACGCATCATCCATGGGACTTCTGTCCAAGGCTTCAGTATCACAGTGTTCAATAACAATATTCCATTAAACATATCCACATGGGCTATGACTGAGAAGGAAGAAGTGTTAAACATGTGGTAGCAACAATTTCAAGAAAGGTGCACAGACCAATCAGTGAGCAAGAGGTTTAGACATTTAGAACTAAATAAAAACTGAGAAATTTGTATAAAACACACATTTTGGCCACAGAGGCTCCAAGGAAAAGGTTTGAGTCAATGAGGCTTGTGAAAATATATAAAACATGGGTTGCTAAAATAAGTCTTTATAAGGTATATGGTTCATGAAACATGGGAAGGTCAAACTAGAATCCTCAGGACATTTGTAATCAAATAAGTCAGCTGGGGCAAATAATACAGAATACATATGTTATAGGGGAAGCCAAGCTTTTAAGAGGGCAGTACATCTAATCAACATGTAACTAAATAGTCCCCACCTAGACATACTGCTTCTCAATAAGCTGAACCTTGCTTGCGACTCCCTTACATCCAGTTTCCTGAGGCAAGAGGACAATAACCTCCTCAATATTAGCATCTGACCATACAATTCCATTTTGATTCAGAGCTGCTTTAATACACATTGCAATATGTTCCCTTTGGAGAGCCTGAAATGTGATGATACCAACTTCTAATTGACCATGACGGAAAATGCCATTCAGTTTTTCTTTACTGACTTCAAGGTGATGCTTTTGATCTCCATAACCCTGTAAGATCACCTGATTCTCAGTACTGAACACAAGAATAACAATAACTCGACCACCACTGGACTGGCTATGTTTTGTTAGGACCTGCAGAAACTTTACTACATCAGCAGTCTTACTAGGTACCAAACCATCAATTACAATCAGATTATCACCACAAGATGAAATCTTGGCACAGACCTCAGTAACTGATAAGGAACTGTAATGTAATGGCAGGACAAAATGTTGAACATTTTCTTTCCATGGGAAAAACTCACTTATAATTGACGTGGTGTATGACTTACCAACACCTGTTCCTCCAAGAAGTGCCATTAATATAAGTCCTGGATCTCGAGTACTACAGAATGTATTTAAGGTGGTCACAATTTCCCCAATTGCATGCTTCTGACCAAACATGCTACTATCAAGCACAGATTTTAAAGAATACACATCCAATAACATCTCACAATTTCTTTGGTATGTAGCAATATAAAATGAACTACAAGCTACAACAGCTGTAACTACAAATATGATTGGTAAGATCACAAACATAATACAATTCCTTCTTTGCTGTGTTGAACTGCTTGGTTGTAAAATCTGTGGTTTGACAACAGCTTGTGATACTGGAAGTGTATCAATTTTGCCACCCACTGGAGAAGTGAGTTCAGGATCAGTTTTTGGACTGTGTATGTTTACGTTTTCACAGTATTTCTTCAATGACACGGCAGGCCCCTCAAACTGCACCATACAAGACTTCCAACTTTCAATCCTACCATTGGATACAATAAACTTCTGATCAGTCCTTTCAAACTTGAGTATTTCGGCACTGTATAATATTTTCTCAGAAGTGCATCGTGTCGTCAACGCCTGTCCTGCTGCTTTGGGTTTATTTTCTTCTGTACTAATTTGTTTGGAGCCCGGGAGCTCCGACAAAGTCTGCATTTCATTATGCATACTGAAGTCGCTATGACAGATTACAATATATAAATCCTCTTTACTCTGGGTTCATAACAATACTTGTGTTTATAACTCGTTATTAATAATAGCAAAACTTCTGCCACTGATTAATGCAGCACACAGGGCACATCTAACGTACTTACCACGAACTGTTTCGTTTGTCGCAGCCGCCTTTAACCACAGATCGTCTAGTTTGTTTTTCACCTTTCTCATCGTAGCACACACCACCGAATCTCGAACACTGATAACACCATTATATTTCTGGCACGGATTACGGATTATGTGCCGGGCGGGGCACTGACAAGCGACACTGACGTAATGGCCGCACGGTATGTATACAGTGACGTTAACGTGTACTGGAACTGGTGAACAACATTAGTTTTGTAAGGAAAGTGGACCCATCATCTGAGAGCTGGCAACCGACGTGGAGCAGTGGACTCGCAAATTCACTGGTAAACGAGAATCAGTAACGACACATAGCCCGCGCCCGACCGACATGAACAGTAGATCCGTGAAGCAAAGACACGGATCTGATTGATCTGGTCACCATTTCGTGCCTTCGAGGCGTGCGTTCCAGAACTGTATGTTTCTAGTACGATAGCATATGAAAGAGATTGTGCCTTCCTGTCAATGTCATTCAATTCAAGAACTACTGAGCGAATCTTAATGAAACTGATAATTTGCATGCAGCTGGAGACCATCGAATAACCGAAAATTTTAATTATACACAATTGGCAATTACATGGTTGGCACACAGACTTCCAACCGGATGTGAATGGGTGCGTTGCATGGTAACGAGCATATGCTCCCTGTAGACCCCTTTCCGGATGTAGTGCTTCTCGTAATCAAGACAGGAGGTCAGTAGAGATTTACAATTTGTATCACGAACCCTCTAGGTGTTACCTGTTAGTTAGTGTGTACTGGCGATATTAGTTGTCTGTGTGCATCCAATGTAATTATGACGAGGAAGACTTTTAGAATATCAAACATTGCTGGGGTGTGGGAAAGCATTTGCTGAGTGTGCCAAATGAGGGCACGTGTACAACTTTTGTTGGGAAGTAGTAGTAGCAGAAGAGATTTAGTGATTTAACTGCTGTAATTGTGTCTAATTGTGTTGTAGGGTAAGCATTGAATATGGCTGAAGTGGAAACATATGAGGAAGAGGCTTTACCTGCTGAATCGGAGGCTACGTTGACTGTAGCACAGCCCGCAGAGTTACCGGAAATCAAGTTATTCGGCCGTTGGAGCTGTGATGATGTTCAGGTGTCAGATATGTCTCTTCAGGTTGGTTGGTTATATTTAAAAGTTAAAGTTACCCTTGTTGATGTGGTGCAATTCAGTTCTTGTCGCACATGCTGTTTTGGTGTCTGTAATGGTGTAACTGCGAATTTGAGTAAATGGGGTACTTGCCCATTAAAAATGGATAATCGTTTAAAATTTGGAACAGAAGAATCGAAGGGGTAGACGAAATTATTGTACCCTATCGGTTTTGTAACCGTTTACTGAATTCGTGCGTATAGTATGGTTGCTATACCAAGGCATAAATTATGAAGCACAAATAACGTCTTTATTGTATTCTGATATAATGTCCAAAATTTGGAAAGTATTTTGGTAAAGGTATGTCACTATGCCTTATGAAGCACAAATAACGTCTATTGTATTCTGACATAATGTCCAAAATTTGGAAAGTATTTTGGTAAAGGTATGTCACTATGCCTCTTTTATAGTCATGTTCCTTACCACTTCCAGCTACATACATGAACTCACAAATATATCCACTTTAAAAAAAATGTACAAAATAACAGTAGAATGGGATAGAATTTATTTATGTAAGGTAATTCATAGGATGAAGCCACATGTGTGTGTCATGACTGAATATGGTGCTTCCTTCGTGTAATAAATATCTTATATGATCTGTACAATTTGTAGGATCTCACAAATTCTATATATATACTATTTATTTTGAGTTTTAAAGATGGTCATTAATGATTGAAACATGTAACATGTGTAGACGGGACTAATGAAATTTGTTGTGGCTGACTATGTTTATCATTTTTTTTTGTAAATATCTGTTTACCGTGTTACAAAGGATAGTTATACTAGAACACTCATTTGTAACATTCAGTTTGTATAACTGCAATTTTATAAGTAAGATAAGTCCTACAGGTTGATAGGAGTGAGTAAATACAGACTTTTTAATATTTGTTATAATACTTATGGGAAGGTATGTGGTTGAGTGAAGGTATTGATCCACTGATTCTTAAACTCGGCACTGTGTGAAGGTGAGCGGTCAGCATCACACCCTGGCCATTTTGCCTCTGGTTAAGGAGTTCCCTGTGCCCGTTCAGTAGGAGACAGTCTCCCCCTTCTGTATCACATGTCCTATCCATCTTATCCACCATTCCGTCACGCTAATAAGGAGTGTAAATCATGAAGCTTCTCTTATGCGGCTGTCTTCATCCTCTTGTCACTTTCTCAACATATTCTTGAATGCCCTCAGCCTTTGTTCTTCCCCTCATTTGAGAGACGCACTCACATGAAACAGCACATAAAGTCATGGCTCTTTACATTTTAAGTTTCATGTTTCATGATAGCAGATGTGAAGACAAAAGAAGCTAGACCGAATTGTAGCAGGCATTCTTTGAACATAATCTGCTATTAATTTTTGCATGCATGCAGTTTTGATATTTTATGTCATTCCAAAATATTTGAACTTAAACACATTTTTGGGGCAAGGTAATACAGTTTTTATGTACTTTTGTAGGAGTGTTCTTTTTAAAGAATAGATGGAAGGGTGAAGTCAGTTCAGGGTATTACTTTTGGTTTATCATTGCAGA
>Ga0123355_10017202_pt1 | contig 11418 bp, 6 predicted proteins | sample TergutEmb28metaG_3_FD_89872 | JGI IMG/M metagenome (GOLD analysis project Ga0123355, IMG submission 89872) | Embiratermes neotenicus P1 segment gut microbial communities from Petit-Saut dam, French Guiana - Emb289 P1 | ecosystem: Host-associated > Arthropoda: Insects > Digestive system > Gut ...
ACAATAGAAAAGTCGCAGGCTCCTGATGATGGATGTATTAATGTCCGAAACATGTTGAGCATAGAAGAAGTGAAATAAAACTTAATAAATAGTGACATCAAATTGGTCTCTTATTCTTCAACTAAGGTTAAACAAGTTTCGACTTAAACTCGACAAGTTTTGAAATGTATGCAAAGGAAAACAATTCTGTCGCGTTCGCTCACTTTTGTCTAATGATATCGGAAATCACAAAATTTAGGAAAGGCTTGTCCTTCGCGTGTGCAATTCATTATGTGCAATTTGTACTCGGAACAATTTTCAGTCCCGCATTTAGGGAGCTGCATCGAAATGCGGGCAGTAACGTATGTAGGTCTCTTATTTCAAGTGTCTGTTGTTTATGTCCAGTTTAAGCAGACGTGGCACGTGCAGGCCGATGAAGTACAACATCCCACTGTCGAATTCTGTACGAGTCCGTTCAGCGGTTGTCGAGTTTCTTTTTGCGGACTGACAGACATACACGTTGAAGCTAATGCGTAAATTTGTGCAACTTTCATTGAAAACGCACCAACATTAATACCGCCATTTTCCAAAAACTATCAAAAAGCTGACAGGCAAGACTACAACTAATCAAATCATACTAATTACGAAAATTACGATGATTCATATGTACAACAATAATAATTATTTTAATAATATACTAAAATAAGCCCCGTTCAAATTCGAAGGAGAAATTTTTGCGGTTACAAAACTAGTGAATTTGGAGCAAAAAATCTGTTAAGAAAACTAAATTCATGTGTGTGTAACATTTTCCGCGAATGGAAACGAAGTTCGGTAAACATACCGAACCTCCATAACAATCCGCTTAAACACAACGAAATCATATGGAGCTCTGCTTATTATCCATAAAAACATCAATTTTCAATCGCATCAAATGTTTTCAACTTGTCATCATTATTTAATACAATGAAACTTAAATACACAACACTGTGAAAAATAAATTTGGAAATAATGGAATGGTACAGTTTGTTTACTATAAGTGGGCGATGCATGTTGACGCCTTATATCAATACGCCTAAGCTCAACACGACTGAGACTTCACTCAGAAACTATGCTCAGTGGTGGCCACGGAAACCGGTTTACCTACAAATAAAGCAAGAGCATGACAAGAGATATACCACCAGCACCACCACCGCCGCCGCCGCCGCCGCCGCCACCACCACTGTTGCTGCTGCTACTGACATTCGGAAAATGTCTTATATGTCCAAAGATTTCAAACGACGTCAAACTGCTTCACGCCTCAGATCTTAAGTGAGGATTACACTAACGTACTGAATTACTAGGTGACTACCGATAATCGTATAATCAACCCATTAGCTATTCATCTTTTGTCTTCCATTCCTCTCACCAACATGATACATGCATCCGAGGTGCACCAAGTAAACAAATAGGTTTCCTGTCAATAACCAACACGTTAGGTTCATTAGATACAAGAACAACTGTTTTATCTGTCTTGTAGTTTTTACATTTCGTACTTTCCGTCAGCATTTGTCGCAAGCAGTCCTCCAAAAATTCTGTGTCTACCTAAGCTCAAACGTTTAAAACTGGAACAATGCTGGCACACTGCGTTTGTGTAAGGTTTTATTTTTTGTGTTTCATGTAAACACTGCACTTTGTTACATTTGTATTTGTTATTATTTTAATGTAACTCTTCATCCCTGAGTAGGAATGATTAAGGAGGGAAGGTCTACGTAACTAAAGTGTCTGACTTTGGAATGAGCATTACATACATTAGGAATGGAAGCGCAGTTACGAGGAACAGGCCATGTATCTTGCCCTTCCGTGCATAAAGGTGCGTTCTCGCACTATCTGTTGTTACCATCATCATCATCATCATCATCATCATCACCATCATCATCAATGGGCGCGTTGGCAAAGCAGCTGCGAAAAGCGACTATCAGGCTCGTCACGTCCGTCAGTCCTTCCTTCCGTCTGCATGAAACAGCGCGGCTCCCATGGGGCGTAATTTCGTTAAATTTTGTGTTTGGGGTTTGTACTAAAATTTGACAATACACCCCGATTTTAGCCAAAATGGGACAAAAAATTCACATTAAGACATACATGCCTGTATGTTGAAAATGTTGGTGATACTTTTAGGTGTCATTAGCAGACAAGCATGTTACAATTATTGTATTCTTATACAAAAACCAAAAAGCAAATCAGACCCTGACGTGGAAATTTTCACTGCAGTATCAGTATTTAATTATTCACGCTTGTTCGGTAGTCATGGCATAACATACTGTTGAAGACATTTATAATTTCTTGGGGTGGGGATAAGGGCAGAAGTGCAATCAAGCACAAAATCTTAATGTGATCGCACATGTTGATCATTTCAGTCATTCATCCAGGCACTTCTCAGTTAATACGGGTATGCAGAAAACCTTCTTCTGCTTCTTTTCGTCAGACATACTGCAAGAGTGGCTAGGTCAACAAAGCCGCAAACTTTGCTAGAACAGTGTTCAGATGAACTCTGAAACACGCTATGGAAACCAGTCGAGTTCTGTCCGGAGATATGTTTCAGGTTGTAGTTGTGGGAACGTGGATCTGTGAAGAACAGGAAGCAGAGTGGAAAGTTATTGGTAAGATCAGCGTTCAACCGTATGCATTTTAATGACGACGGGTAAAAAACCGATTGTGAACAAATTCTGAAAAAGAGAACCACTGAGATGATGATGGTTGTGCTCGACAGGAGCGTTCGTTGAGGCAGTACATGCGGATAACGTTAAAGATGACAAGTAAGAAACGGATGTATTGCAACAGCTTCTAGAACATTTTGTCCGTAAATAATTTGTACTGTATTTCTTGTTTGTCCGCACATGTATCTTCCACAATAACAAGTCAACTTTATGTCATAGCCAAGTTTCCTCTTTGTACACAATAGCAAGATGGAATAATTTACTGTGACGGAACGTTTTTAAGTCAGCACCTAGCATGATCTGCTATTTTCATGCACAATCAGGTAACACAGGGAAGGAGTTCCTTGTACACGACATGAAGACACGTGGGAGATAACGTCATTCCTAACTTCGGCAAAGCGGTCAGCTTCAGGATCCGTCCGTTGTACCGCCGATACACATTGATAGGAAGCTCAGAGGGACGTAAATCTCTAGCCACTGCAGAGAACTGAATCACAATTCTTCAGAGGTGCAGCCCATAGGTTAGTTACCATACTGACTGTAGGACATCAAATTGACTGAGTAAAAATATCGGTCAGATGGAAGGGGACATGTAAAAACAAACTGTGGAATTCTGCATTTTCCATTCCGTGCAACACCAACAAAATACTCACACTTCGTTACATTTACAATACTGTTTCAGTACACATGAATTCCTACATATTTCGGGCCTCACTGGCCCATCGTCAGGGAGTACATAGTTTTATAACACAATCGTTGGACCTTATTACCACCTGCAATACGTGGAAAGGTCGGAGGTTCATCGATGTACAACTTAAAGAGGATATGTGCATAGTAATTGGAACATCCTGTAGGTTCCAATTACTGTGCACATATCCGTCTCTATAAATCGTACATCGATGAACCTCCGACCATTCCACATATTTCACACAATAATAAGGTCTAACGATTGTATTATACAACTGTGAAATCCCTGATGATGGGCCAGTGAGGCACGAAACATGTGGGAGTTTATATGTACTGAAACATTACTATAACTGTAACGAAGTGTGTGCATTTTGTTGGTTTATAATGTAGTAAACTGTGGACATACAGCAGAGTGGACAAACACATGCATGGACAAAACGAAAAGTGGAAATACTGCTCAAAGACGTAACGTCTGGCAACCCTGCAACGGGGTATACCATATGGGTGATTAGATAGGTAACTAGTGTTTGGGAATCAGAGGTGGACGATAAAGGACCCAGAGATTTGTGGCGGTGGTGGCGGCGTAGGAATTGTTGTTCTTGTTGGTGACGGCGATGACGAAAGCCTAGTGGAAATGAGAAGCAGTTCTGTCAGCAGTAACACTTAACTACTATCAACTTGTAGTCATTCTTGATGGCTAATTATACTTCGCACAACTAGTCACTCCATTTCCATTTTTTTAATGACATGATTCATTATCGCCACAACAACAGCCCAACACTGGACCCCAAATCTTGAGACAGTCCGCATCTCCTTATTTCCCCTATATTCTTCACCGTTTGTAGTCCACACTACCTCCTCTGCACTGCTGCGTGTATTTTCAACGGGCAGCCGCCATGCTGCAAGTCATCAACACATCAGTCGTTCTTTGGCTATTCGAAACGGAACAAAGAAAAACAGCACGTTTCTCCGAAAGACTGGTTCAATCTAATCGATCTAAATGCAGCAATCTGCAAGAAGACTGGGAGCTACGTCATCACCACTGTAGCAACCCCAAATCTCGGGTAAACCCTAACGTCTGTCACATCAAAATTCATCGTTATATTTCATCCAGCATTATCACAAACACTGGCCCACTACTGACCAATTTGCTACATTAATGACTGGAACTGGAGTTCCCTTCGTTATTTTTGTGAATTATTTTCCATCTGTGTGTTTGGTGACAAAGCGTAAACAAGGATTCAATGGGAGAAGTCAAGAAAGTGACACAGGTAATAACCATCAACGGCATACTGCTGCAAGCAAACAACCAGACTGCAAAACCCTACTCAAAATGTACACAGAGAAAAGGATTGAAAATAACACGTGGGAATGCTGCTTTTAATCGCAAAAACTGGAATGAAAAAGAGTGAATCCCAAGTGACCAAGTACCCAGAACATACGGCAACATAACCGCTGTTATTTCGTAACTTCGTAACGCCCCATTTTATTATACAAAACTCTGTGCCCTCGGGTACGGTATTAAGACACAGCGGCTCAACTGTATTTTTACGTGGAGGGGCAGGGTGATTATGTTTTTAAGAAACATGACGACACAACAACAACAAAAATACTCTGCACCCTGATTCGTGTTCTCAGTGGTAAGACACGCATTATACCAAATTTATTATGGGCCCCATTGGACTTCCTCAAGCCCCCCTTTCAGCGTTGAGTATCAAAACAATATATACACTGAATATTAAATTTCCGCCAACATCCAAAATTGAATTTTTATTTGCTGGAGTTCGTGATTACAGTACGTTCTTGCGCTGCATATAGGAAATTAAAAATTAAAAGGTGGATCGTATTATTTATGTCAGAGATATTGCCGCGGCTCCCAGTTGGTCAGCCTCCGCTTCAAATAACGAGAACACGCAAGATTATTTGCACCCTTCGAGCAAAAGAATATTCTGTGTTGTCTAATCTTAGAACTCTTGGTACGGCTACACGATGTTATACTTCTTTACGTGAGATTACAAACGCAGATAAGGTAAGAACGAGGTAGGCAATGTGCGTACAACGTAACATTGAGGCGCGTTCGCCTAACCATTCTTGCAGTGACACAGCAATAAGTATTACATATTCCGAGTTTGTGTTTGTAGACTTAGGTATCCAGCATGTAGAGCACATGCGCAATTTTGTCATCAGTGGCCTGTCCGGCTCTACAATACTTTCCACATTACCTCATAAACGACACGACTTTCGGAAAAAAGTTATCGATCATAAAATGTGTGTTTTAATTTTTTCTAAAGCTTTAGTCTGAAACATTGCTCATTATAAGAAAAACTGAGCGAGGTACGATAAAAAAATATACGTTGGTCTTGAAGTAACGTACGCGTTATTCTTGGCAGATTTTAATGAAACTTGAATTTTATTCACCGATTTTCGAAAAATGCTCGAATATGAAATTTCATGAACATTAATCCAGTGGAAGCTGAGTTGTTCTATGCGGACGGACGGACGGACGGATCGACAGACAGACAGACAGACAGACATGACGAAGCTGACAGTCGATTATCGCAATTTTGCGAACGCGCCTATCAACGCACAAAAGCGATAAGCATTCTCGATTACCTCGGCTGTAACACAGACTCAGTACTATGGAAAAGAACAACTTTCTGAGAACGAGCTCGTCGATTATGGCTTTGGAGTTCGTTACCGGATCGCGCTTCACACAGACTGTCCAATTTTTACCTTTGTGCCAGTTTAAAAAAGTAACCTACGTTCCGGGGGTTCGAGTCCTGACAGAGGCAAGAGAATTTTGCTCTTCTCCAAAACATCCAGACCAGCTCGGGGTCCCAACCAGCTCCACATTCAATTCATTGCCGGGGTCCTATCCTGGGGATAAAGCTGCCTCCACCTAATGTCCAGGTTACGAATGAGTGGAGCCATAACTCCCCTCCCCTATACTTATACAATGCGTGGACAAGGAGGACTCTTTACCGGAGTTCTGTTTCATATTTTTTAAATTCCGAGCATTCTGACTCAGGTTTGTTTTTCTCAGTCTCTGTACACAAAATGTGAAATGTTAACTCAAACAGAGGAAGAGCGTTATAGGCTAATCGCTATAGCTGAAAAACACGTCAATAACAGTCCACGAATTAATCTATCAAAGAAATTACGTCTGACATCATTGGGTTCTGGTTCAGCTGCGTACTTGCACCGCAGTTTTTAATGTTCAGAAATACAGCAACTTCACGGCTTATTAACTTTCCAGTCCGCATTCTGAAAGAAATAGCAGCTTCAAGGAGCGAGTCTGTCGTGGTGATAATTTATTTCACGAAACTCGACAGCGCTGTTCCAAAGAACGTTGTTTCGTGCTTTGAAATTCGCCGTTCGACATACAAATGTGTGCGGATGAATAACAACTCTAAGACAATATTTATTTTACACACGCCTTGGGACGTTCCAAAAGATAAAGAAATAAGCAGAAATTCTCGAACAGCACAGTACAAAAAAATGATCGCTAATACACCGGTTTGTAATTAAACGGGGATTGACCTCCGGTAATGGAGGTGGTCATTCTCTCTGCCATCATACAGCGTCACCTCTGGGGCTTACACGGCGTCTTAGACGACAGACATTGAAGCTTTATTTTGTAGTGAAGGCAGAAGGAGCGCGAAACTGACCATCCACGCCCATATAGTCCAAAGGTTAAGAACGCGTTCAGCATTATTTCAAACGACACGCTCGTTGTCACAGTATGTGCCTAAGCAAGGATACAATCGTTGACCTTTCACCCTTCAACTTTTATTTTATTTTATTTTATTCAATTACCGGGTTGTGGTTCGTTCTTTACACGAATTCGTGCCCAAGTAAGATCGGATTTTCCTTCAGTTATACTCTATGTTCATTTCACAAATTAACACTAGTAATTACAGCTTTCTGCATTTGTATGCCAGTCTTACAATTGGCCTTGATCATACTGTATGCTTCATCATCATCATCATCAACGTCGTTGTTGTCACCCCTCCCGTTCAACTTTGCTTTCATCCACGTTTTCTTCAGTCTAGATTTCTTTTTTTTTTTTTGTCATATCTAAATAAAAACATACATAAGGTCATGCAGTAGAGTCCTCGCATCTTATGGGACCCGAAGGTTCACTACCGTCTTCACAACAGCCTACCACATTCTGTGCTAGATCAATCCTGTCGACGCTCACATATCTTATTTCTTTAAGATCCATTTTCATATTATCCGCTCATCTACGTCCCGGTCTTAATTCAGTGCATGTTAAAAATTAACAAGACAGGCAACGTACGTTTAACGTAACACTGAGTCGCGTTCGTGCAAATACTGTTGCAGTGGGAAAGCAATGAGGCTTACATAACCAATGTATGTATTTGCAGCCTCAGGTATCCAGCACGCAATGCGCATGCGCCATTTGTCATCTGTGGCCTGCCCCGCTCTACAATATTTTTCCACATTATCTCATAAACGGCATGATTTTCGAAACAACGTTACCGAACACAAAATGTGTGTTTTGATTTTCTCTACAAATTCTGACTAAAACATTTCTCATTCTAAGAAGAAATGGGCGATATATGATCAAAAATATATTCGGGTCTTCATATAAAGTACCCGTTATACTTGTCCGATTTTAATGAAACTTGAATTTTCTCTGCAGATTTTCGAAGAATTCTCAAATATCAAATTCCATGAAATTCCGTCCAGTGGGAGTCGTGTTGTTGCATGCGGGCGGGCGGGCGGACGGACAGACGGACATGACGAGATAATAGTCGCTTTTCGCAATTTTGCGAACGCGCCTAAAAAGAGCCAACTTTCCTAGACGCCCATGAAGTACAGATTAACAAGTTGTTAAACATGCGCAAAGCATATGAATTCAGGCGCTTTCGATCTGTTATTACCTTTAGGGATGTTCGGTTTCTGTATAGTAACGTCAGGAGCTCTCTTAAACTGGATAAAACAGGCAGAGTTGACGAGCGTTAGGAAAATCAGCCTCCAGCTGTTTTTAGGCGCGTTCGCAAAACTGCGAAAATCTCCTATTAACTTCGTCATGTCTGTTTCTCAGTACGTCCGTCCGCTTGGAACAACTCGACTCTCAATGCATTGATCTTCACTAAATTTCATATCTGAATAGTTTTCAAAAATCTGTCGAGAAATTCTACTTTCGTCAAAATCTGTCGAGAATAACTGGTACTTTATATGAAGAACAAATTATACTTTTGTTCATATTTCTCTCAATTCCTATAAGAATGGAAACGTTTCAGACAGAATTTGTACAGAAAATCTAAACACACATCTTATGTTCAATTAAATTTTTTTTTTTTCGAAATCGTGCCGTTTATGAGATAAAACGGAAAAATACTGTAGAGGTGGACAGGCCACAGGTGATAGCTTGGCGCATGGACTTTGCATACTGGAAACCTAAGTCTTAAAAAAAATCTTATTGCTTTTCCACTGCAACAATGGTTAGGCGAACGCGCTTCAATGTTAAGTTATACGCTGTGCTACGACACAATAAAGACAGTCTTTCCGAAACTATGTCAAAAATCTAAGAGTCACAGCAAAAGTGTAATGTAAGCAAGTGTTTCACTTTTCCAGCACAACGATATTACTGTTATTTCGCCCTGACAAATATTTATGCACTGTTGTTCCAGAAGAGAGCAGAAATGGATACGTCGACCATACAAAAGTCCGTAATTGTTGTATAACCAAAACTTAAATACGTCGACAAATTTTGGCAGACTCATCGACAAAAAGAAGTTCATGAATATACCTTACAGGTGGACGGACAGACAGACAAGGAAAATTTAATAGGTCCCCTTCAAAACGTTTCTTTGCAAACGCGCCAAAATAAAAGAAGAATAAGACCAGAATTCGTAAGTAACATCCGCATCTTATCTGAAACAACACACAATAAGTACGGAGCAAGATACAAAACTCTGAGAGTGAGGACTATCAAAATTCTCCGAGATGTGAACTATAGGTTCACAGATTAAGTACCAACGTTCTAAACGAACCTGTTGCCTCCACGTCCAGTAAAAACCTACCGTGAAGATGGAATAACAGTTGAGTAAAGAGACACCAACTTGATGTCACTTGCTTTATTATTTCATTATTTAATGCTCAACGTGTTTCGGATGTTAATACATCCATCTTCGGGAGCTTGCGACTTATTTGTTGAGTTATTTCACGGGTTATATTGATCTGGTTCGATGTGTGGTGGTGTGGTATCCGTATGCATGCTGGGGCACTAGTGCCCAACACACATCGAACCAGATCAATATAACCCATGAAATAACTCAACAAATAAGTCGCAAGCTCCCGAGGATGGATGTATTAACACCCGAAACATGTTGAGCATTAAATAAAGAAATAATAAAGAAAGTGACATCAAGTTGGTCTCTCTTTATTCAACTATCAAGATGATACACGGTCCAATAAACATAAGATGGAATAACAGGTTCCTTCGAAAAGTTTGTATCTATCTGTAACATTACACGGCCTCGCATCGCAGACGACAATAAACCTGAATAAGTGGGACGGTACTTTGAATGATGACACGCTGCGATTTCCTACGCATCTGGCCTTATGACACAAAACAAGTGAGAAATAAAAGAACAAATACACTTCAAACGTTACTGCTCTGACAGCATGATCACTTTTTCTGAGGATTTATGATACATTTAAAGCCACAGCTAGTTAGAAAAAGCAAAAGGGACGACATTATGTATACAACACTGACATGACTATAACACTTGTATATCGTATATAACTTGCAAATTAGTACATACAGTTATGTGAACAATCGCTGAAGTTCCTAGATCTTCCTATACAAGCAGCACCGTCTACGTACCAAAATTCACTTTATGCCGTCGACAGAAAGTTGCAGAAGCATATCTGAAAATCTCCAGACGTATTCAAGACACTAGAATTATTCTGCCGTGATTAGTTTGTATGCAGCACGCTGGAAGAGGATACTAGTAGTCCAATCATGTGGGAACGACACGAACATGCTTAGAAACCACTACGTTGATAATAAATTAAATACACAGGGCAGAAACCTTCTTGAGAAGTTGCTAGTCCCCCAGCTGGTTAAGAAATTGCCCGCCTTTCATACAGAAAATAAAAAAAAAAAAAACCCCCAAACCAGAAGCACGGCAAACTTTAAATCCCTTACATTGGAACATATACCGTATATTCTCGAATCTAATCCGCACCCGAATCTAATACGCACTAGTTTTTGCCGATTTCTTAAACGAAAGAAAGTTAGTTCGCAGTTCTAATCCGCACCTTTCCTTCAACCGCCCGTTGCCTACAAGGCAGACTGGTTGAATAATATTGGATGTTACCAATAATAATAAATTATAAATACTATAATATATTATATATTATAAATAATAAATAAAATAAATTATTGTATTGCTCTTACGGCATGTACAGTAGTTCTAACATTTTTCCAACATCCAGCTCACGACCGCGATTCTAATCCGCATATGATTTTTTAGTCCTCTGAAACTGTGAAAAGGGCGCGGATTAGATTCGAGAATATACGGTAATATATATTTGTCGCATGTTAGACTAGGCGTCTCAGGTTATGTGTCACATAACCGTCGCCCTTACATTTACTGATACAGTAAAACCTGCCTAAAACGGAACGCGATCGTTCCGGTATTTTTTTCCCCCCGTTTTCACAGGTTTCCGTTTTACAAAGGGTTGTGTTTTAATAAAACAAAGTATGTACAAAAATATGATCACTTAGGATTACAATGAAGGAATAATTTAAAATAAAAGCCTGTAAATAAAAAAATAGGTTCATATGTATTGTTTTACTGTATTTTCAACTTACGTTTCTCTCCTAGTTTCTCTGTCCCCACATGTCTTTCAAAATGTATTGTCGCAACTTCTTCACAAGAAAACGTTGTATGATCTTCTTTGCATCCTGCATCAACTCTAGGAGTTCTGGAACGTTCTTGGAAGCTACAAATTCCTGAAGGTCACTCACAACAGATAGTGCTTCTCCAAAATTGCGTATTTTAAGCTCCCTTTCGTTGCC
>Ga0123355_10017204_pt1 | contig 11416 bp, 12 predicted proteins | sample TergutEmb28metaG_3_FD_89872 | JGI IMG/M metagenome (GOLD analysis project Ga0123355, IMG submission 89872) | Embiratermes neotenicus P1 segment gut microbial communities from Petit-Saut dam, French Guiana - Emb289 P1 | ecosystem: Host-associated > Arthropoda: Insects > Digestive system > Gut ...
GAAGTGTCGCCAGGATCGGTCCCAGATTGGGTTGCGGTTCTTCGTTCTTCCGTCCATAGGCCACTCACTCCATCGCGGCTTCGCCGAGATACGCGCCCGCGGCGCGCAGGCGCTCTTGTAGCACAGGCACAGCGACCGCGCGCGGTTCGCAATCGTTTTCCAGTGACAGCGCCGTCGCTGCGCCGGCCGCTTCGCCCATTGCGAAGCACGGTGGCATGACGCGGATCGCGCCGAGCGCCTCATGCGTCGCGGACACGGCACGTCCTGCGACTAGCAGCCCGTCGATATCGCGCGGCACAAGAACCCGATAGGGAATCTCATACGTATTGGCGGTCGGCGGTGCTTCTGCCGTGCCGCCGCCGGCTCCGGTGGGATCATGGATATCGACCGGATAGCCGCAGAGCGCCACCACGTCCTCGAATCGGCGCCCGTTCTGCAAATCGCCGAGCGTCAGCGTGTATTGGCCCACGACACGCCTGGTCTCCCGCACGCCGATTGTCGTTGCTGTATCGAGCAGACTGCAATTTTCGAAACCAGGCAGATCCGAACGGAAGAAGCGGAGCAGAGCAGCGGCTTGTTCGCGACCTTCGATCTCCGCAGCGGTCAAGTCGTGCACGTCAGTCCCGTTGCGTCGCAGTACTCGGCTGGTGTTGATGCGCCAGACGCCCGGTTGCAGCGTCTTGTACAACCCTACGCCTTTGCGCGGCGCCGGGAATCGCCCTTCCTGCGTTGCCTTGGCGACGATCGACGCGTAGGGGCGAAAATCCTCGGGGTGATCGCGCACATAGCCTTCCACCATGTCGTCATCGACGCCCTGGACGCGAAAGAACAACGTCATTGGCTGCGTGAGGCGATCGGAGTCGCGGCCGATCGCGGTTTCGGCGCCGCCCAGGGCGGCGACGTCGCCATCGGCGGAGCAGTCGATGACGCGCCGAGCGGTCTGCACATGCAGGCCGCTCTTGCTGGCGCAGACCAGGCCGGTGATGCGGCGCCGGCCGTCTTCCGCCGCTTCTGTCAACACATCGACCACCAGCGTGTGCAGCAGCAGGTCCACGCCCGCCTCTCGGCACATGCGCATCGCCGTCATCTTGGCGGCTTCGGGATCGAATGGTGTCACCTTGTCGTGGCCGTATTCGATAAACCCACAATAGGCGCTGCCCGCTGGAATGCCGGATGGATGCAGCGCGCCGCCTTCGGCGACCATGCGCTGCACGAACTCCTCGAAGATGCCCTTGATGAGTTGCTGCGAGCCGTCGAGTGAATAGGAGGTCATGCACGGTCCGACCAGGCCAGCAGTGAGATTGCCACCCAGGAAGCCGTAGCGTTCGATTAGCAGTGTCTTTGCCCCGCCGCGCGCTGCGGAGATGGCGGCCGCGATACCGGATGGGCCGCCGCCCACCACGATGACGTCGGTCTCTGGCGCCACCTGCAAGGTTCGAGTGTAGGATACGGTAGCGGTTGTTGTGTTCAAATGCGTGTTTCCCCTGGTTGGACGGAGTCAGCGGAACATCGAGCCGCCGTCGGCATCGAGCGCGGCGCCATAGACGAAGGACGCAGCGGAGGAGCACAGGAACAAAATAGCGGCGGCCATGTCGTCGGGCCGGCCCATGCGCTTCATCGGCAGTCCTTCGGCTATGTGGGATTTCAGCTCGGCGGACACGCCACGGTGCATCGACGTATCGGATGGCCCGGGGTTGAGCGCGTTGATACGCACACTAGTGCCCGCAAGCTCGCGCGCGACGGATTTCACCAGCGACAGTACGCCCGCCTTGCTGGCGGCATATGCGGCATCGGCGATCATCCCGCCACCGCCGCGCACACCGGCATCGGAAGCGACGCAGACAATGTTACCGGTGCCGGCGGAGACCATGCGCGTCGCTGCTGCCTGAACGACGAAGAACGTACCGAGCAGATTGATGTCGAGTACGCGGCGCCAGTGCTGCCAGTCCATGTCGGGGATGCGCTTCGACGTGATGATGGCCGCGCACGTGACCAGATTGTCGATCCGGCCGAGCTCTGCGTCGGCATAGCGGAACGCTGCCTCGATGCTCGTGGGATCGCCCACATCGAGTGCGGTTGCGCTGGCCTTGCCGCCCGAAGCATTGATCGCTGCGGCATGGGTTTCGACGGCGCCACCGTCCAGGTCAGAGAGCAGTACATGCGCGCCATGGACGGCAAAGGTACGTGCGGTTTCCAACCCCATGCCGCCTGCCGCACCAGTGATCAAGACGGTCTGCCCACCGAAATGGTTGCAGGCGAAGGCATCGGCAGGGACTCGAATCAGTGGCGGTGAGTCGTTCATGATGGTAGGTCCTCCGCGACAGTCTCTGCGTCGCCGTCGATCAGCCATTCGTCGCGCATCGCGCCTTTCACGCGGCGGATCTGCCCGACTCCGGCTTCGCCGCTGCGCAGCGCGACGGTGGTGGCCAGCAGGTCCACCACGACCAGATGTGCCAGCCGCGTCGTCATTGGCGCATAGACGAAGGTGTTTTCCAGCGTGTCGATCCCGATGGTGATGGAGCAAAGTCGTGCTACGGCCGAGGCGCTGCGCGTGATACCGATCACCGTGGCTCCCTGGGCGCCGGCTAGTTCAGTGGTGCGCGCGACGTCGCGAAGCTGCCCGGTGTAGGAGAACACCATCGCCGCGTCGCCGGCCTTCAGGGTGGCAGCCGACATGCGTTGAAGATGCGAATCCGGATGAAACACCGTCGGCACCCCGAGGCGCATGAATTTCTGGTGCGCATCGATTGCCGCCACACTGGACAGACCGTTGCCGATCAGGTCGATGCGGTTGGCGCGCGCGAGCGCATCGACGGCACGTGCAACGGCGTCCATGTCCAGCTGGCGGCGCAAGTACTGCAATGCTTCGACCGAGGACCCGAACACCTTGTCGGCGATTGTGTCGAGCGGGTCGTGTTCGGCGATGGCGCTGTGGACATACGGCGCTCCGGCCGCCAGCGCCTGGGCAATGCGGATCTTCAGATCGGGAAAGCCGTCGCAGCCGACAGCGCGGCAGAAGCGGATGGCCGTGGGTTGGCTGACTTCCGCCTGCTCCGCGAGCATCGCCAGGTTCATGCGCACAACACGTCCGGGCTCGCGCAGCACAAAGACAGCAACCTTGCGCTCCGAACGGCGGAGGCGCGGCTGCAGGGTGGCGACTTGGGAGAGGAAGCCAAGGGCGGCGGCCGGAGGGGAGCTGCCAGCCTGCCGGTAAGTTTCTTCGCTGTCTCTTATAATCCGGGCGGGCAAGATCCGTTCCTCCGGGTGCATTCACGACTCTGCGGAGCTGCGCTTCTGTAGTTTCCCTTAAACTTGCGCCGGTGTTTGGGCAATCCCGCTTCGGACACAAGGCCTCAAATCGGTCGAAAGCCATTCGCGATGGGCGCAGGCATGCTTGCGCAGCTTGCGTTCGTGTAGTAACACTCAAAAAAGATCGCGCCCGATCTTCTGCGGCTCGGTCCAGCTAGCCGGGCCCGGAACGGGACGGGGAGGAAATGATGCTCAGGATCAGCCGCCGCGGCGCGTTGCAAAGCGCAGCCGCCCTCGTAGCCGCGTCTCCCTTGGCCCATCCTACGCTCGCAGATGACAAGCCGAGCAAGCTCACTATCCTGGCGCATCGCGTGCACCAGCTCGTCTGCACCGAGGGCCCCGCTGGCGATGCGACGACCGCGTGGCGCAACAAGAATGGCATCGCGCTGGAATGGGTGACGCTGGATCTCAACGCCATCCGCGATCGCCTGATGCGCGAAGCCAGCCTCTCCCACACCGACATCAATCTCGGCTTTCTGCTCAACACCGCTGCCGCGCCGGATGCGCTGACCCTGTTCCAGCCGCTCGACAGCTTCATGCAATCAGGTCCGATCGAGGACGCGTCGGACATCTCCGCAGGCTTCATGAAAGCGTTCGAATACAAGGGGGCGCAACATGGAATACCGTTCCGCCAGGCGGTCAACGCGCTGCACTGGAACGCCGCCTTGTTCCACGAGCGCGGGGTGGAAGCGCCGCCGGACACCATCGAGAGTTTCCTCGACACCGCCCGCAAGCTCAGCTTCATCGCCAAGGACGGCACCAAGGTCTATGCCTTCGCCGCTGAGGGCGACAATTACTCCACCATGGTGATGTTCGCACGCGCCTACGGCGGCGACCTGATCACCGAGGACTACCAGGTTCTAGCGGACCAGCCCGGCATGATCGAGGCGCTGAAGCTGCTGCGCGCCCTGTTCCAGGAAAAGCTGGTGCCGCCCAACATTACCGCCATGACGCAGAACGACCTGATCGGAGCGATGCAGCAAGGTCAGGTCGCGATGGAGATCTTCCCGTTCGGCCGCACGGTTTTGTTCAACGATCCGAAGACTTCGAAATATCCCGGTCAGTTCAAACTGGCGATGTTCCCTGGCGGCAAGCCGGGAGAGGTCGTCAGCACCGCCGAATTCTGGGCCATGGTGATCCCGAAGACCGCATCGGCGAAGGAGTGGAGCTGGAGCCTGATACGCGACCTGTCGAGCAAGCCGAACACGGTCATCGAGACTATCAACGGCAACGGGCCAGTGCGCGCGTCGGCATTCTCAGATCCTCGGATCGTGAAGAAGATTCCTTATGCAGCGATGGAGGCTCAGGCTGTGAAGTCTGCGCGTGTGCCGCTGCCAGCGTTCCCCAAGGCCGCGCAGGCAAAGGATGTCTGCGTCGAGGAAATGCAGGCCGCCATGTTGGGCATGAAGACGCCGGAGCAAGCAGCAAAAAGCATGGCGCGTCGGTTGCGGCCACTTATGCCGGCGTGAGTCGCGCACTGCCGTTGCGGGAAACGAAACGACGCAACAATACCGTTCGCCCATCGTGGGTATCTTGCGATTGCTTCGTAACTCCGGTTCCCGCGGTGACACTGCTCATGCGACTCGCATGTTACTGCCAGTGATGCTGATGGTCCAATGACAAGGCTCTCACCCGAGCGGCTGCTGATGTTGCTACCCGCGCATCTGCTGCTGCTGTCCACGATTGCCCTGCCATCGCTGTACGTGTTGTGGCTCAGCTTCACCCAATCAACCTACGGCAGCATCACCGGCTATGTCGGCTTCGCGAACTACGCCACAATGCTCGGCGACCCGTATTTCTGGCATGCACTGCTCAACACGTTAATCGTCGTCAATGTGGTTGTGTACGTGGAACTGGCGTTGGCGGTCGCCATCGCGGTGGTGTTTGCGCAAGGTGTGCCATTCCGCCGTGTTCTGATTGCGGTCGTACTGATGCCTTACGCCATCAGTGAGGTGGTCGCGGTCGTGATCTGGAAATTCCTGATGGATCCTGATCTGGGCATGGTCGAACGGCCACTCGCGGCAATTGGCCTGCCGCTACATTGGGCGGTGGATCCCGCAGCTGGGCTGGCGCTGGTCTGCATCATCAGCGTGTGGCTCAACCTACCATTCAGCTTCATCATCGCCTATGCCGCAATCCGCGGCGTGCCACAGGAACTGTACGAAGCCGCACATACCGACGGAGCGTCCGCCTGGCAGAGCTTCCGGCACATCACATTTCCCGCAATCCTACCATCGCTGCTGGTCGCACTGATCTTCCGCTACATCGTCGCATTCCGATTGTTCGCTGAAGTCTGGCTGCTGACGGGTGGCGGTCCGGCACGGATGACCGAGGTGCTGGCGATCTATCTCTATAAACAGGCCTTCACCTATGCCGATTTCGGCCAGGGCGCCGCGGCTGGATGGATCATGGTGCTCGTGTCGGGCCTGTTCGCCGTCGCCTATATCACCCGCCTGAACCGTGCTGGTTTCCTGCGCGACACATGATCCGCCGCCGCCCCGCGCTACGGCTGTTGCGCACCGCGGTCGTTCTTGTGGTGCTCGTCTGGTCGGGCGTGCCGATCGCCTTCGTCGTGTTGTCCTCCTTCAAGCCGAACCAGCAGATCTTCACCTATCCGCCAACGCTGCTGTTCTCGCCGACCTTGGAGCATTATCGCGATCTGCTGGCGAAATGGCCGGACTTCCTGCGCACGCTCGGCAACAGCCTTGCGGTGACGGTCGGCGCGACACTGCTTTGCATCATCGCGAGCCTGCTCGCCGGCTACGTCTATTCGCGCGTGCGAAGTCGGCTCGCCACTGCGTCCGCATTCTACATTGTGGGTGTTCGGCTGCTGCCGCCCATCGTTATCACGCTGCCCCTGTTCCCACTGGCCGACCATCTGGGCTTGAGCGACACACGCACGGTGCTGATTATCCTCTACGCGTCGTTCTTTGTCTCCCTTTGCACGCTGCTACTGAGAAGCTTCATCGACGCCATTCCCGATGAGATCGACCAAGCGGCCCGGATCGACGGCGCGTCCGACCTGATGATCCTGCTGCGAATCATCCTGCCGCTCGCAGTACAGGGCTTGGTTGCCGCAAGCGTGTTCGTCGTGGTCTATGCTTGGAACGAATACTTGTTCGCATTCATCTTTACCACAACACGGGCGAAGACCGCGCCTTTGTTGCTGAGCGAGATGATGTCGTCGCTGACAGGCGTCGATTGGGGCGTGTTGTTCGCGGCAGTGACAGTGCAATTGGTACCCATCGCGGTGTTTGTCATGCTGGTGCAGCGGTTCCTGATCGCCGGACTGACCGCGGGCGCGTTGAAGGGGTGACGACCGCCGTGCGTGACCGTCAACGACGTCTCCGGGCGCATCTCGGGAGCCTCACCGCGTAAGTCGCCGTATCCGGTGCCGCCGGACTGCGCTCGCGGCGGCGATGACATCGGGCGGTCAACAGTCCGAGGGAGGCGACTTCGTCGACCCGCTGACGATGTCGGTCGCGGCGACCTATTCACCCGTCTGGGGAATGCCCCTGAGGAGGCAGATTCTCCGCAGGAAACAGAAAGCCTTCCTTTCGATCCTTCAGGAGTTCCTGCACCAGCGTGGCGACCGCTGGACCGAAAGGGCGGACCGACTTCCCGGTCTTGGTGTCGTCGAATTCGAATAGGTTGCTGCGAGATTAACCTCATGAACCTTGAGTCCCGCAATCTCGGTGTGGCGGCAGCCGGGAACAACTCCGGCGGGAAGCCGATGGCCGAGTGGACCGTGGCTAGGGGGAAGGCTCGTGCCAGACATTAGAACTTGGCGGCGCCCTCTCGTGGCAGCTAGCGTCCGCTCTCCACCCAACACGGTCATTGCCACCGAGTCGGCCGCCAGCTGGTAGGCCGCCCAGGTGTCTGCCACGCAGCAGTGCGACATCCGCCGGGATGACGTCGGGCCAAAGCGTAGAGAGTACTTACCGCAACTTCGGTGACAAAGGGTACGATATGTGCTTAAGGCCTGACCGAGATGGCTCTCGTTCAACTAACACAAGTAAGCAAGCTCTATCGTTCTCTGAATGGCAGCGACTACGTCGCCGTGCGCGACTTTTCGCTTGACATCGAGGCGGGTGAGTTCTTCTGCCTGCTGGGCACCAGCGGTTGTGGCAAGACCACGGTCCTCAACATGGTCGCGGGCTTCGAGCCGGTCAGCGCGGGCGAGATCCGCATCAGCGGCCGTTCGATCGGCGGCCCCGCTGCGGACCGTGGCGTCGTCTTCCAGGGCGACGATTCGCTTTATGGTTGGCTGTCGGCGCTGGGCAATGTCGAATTCGGCCTGCGCATGCGCGGCATCCCACGGGCCGAGCGAGAGAACAGGGCGCGACACTATCTCGAGCTAGTCGGTCTGCGCGGGCAGGACCACAAGCATCCGGCCGAGCTCTCTGGTGGCATGAAGCAGCGCATCCAAATCGCCCGCGTACTGGCCAACGAACCGGACATGCTGCTGATGGACGAGCCGTTCGCGGCCCTCGACGCCCATACCCGCGCCGACATGCAGCGCGAGCTGAAGCGAATCTGCGACGTCACGGGCAAGACCGTCTTGTTCATCACCCACGACATCGACGAAGCAATCATCCTCGCCGACCGCATCGGCGTGATGCATGCAGGTCCGGCCTCGAAACTCAAGGGGATCGTGGAGGTCGACCTCACCGAGGCCGAGCGCGAGCGCACGCACGACCGCTTCGTCGCGGTCTATCGGCAGGTGCACGACATGATCCGTGACGAGGTCGCCATTTCGCTCAAGAGGTCATACTGATGGGCCGTCTGCGCAGTGTCGGGCTCTATTTTGCGGGTTTTGCCAGCCTGTTCCTGATCTGGCACGTCGCGTCGACCTGGATCATTCCGTCGGTCCTGTTCCCGACGCCATGGAAGGTCCTAGTCAAGGGGGTCGAGCTGGCCGAGGACGGCACCTTGTGGAAGCAGTCGTCCGCCAGCCTCGCCCGTATTGCGACGGGCTTTGTCGGCGGCTCGCTGATCGGCATCCCGATCGGGCTGGCGATCGGCTCCTTCCCCGTCGTGCGCAAGCTGCTCGAGCCCTATACTGAGTTCCTGCGCTTCATTCCCGCGACGGCCTTGATTACCGTGGCTGTGATCTGGTTTGGTATCGGCGAGGGCTCGAAGGTCTTCCTTATCATATACACGACGGTGTTCATCGTCATCATCAACACTGCTGCCGGCGTCGCAGCCGTCGCGCCCAACAAGATCCGCGCCGCCCGCTCGCTGGGCGCCGGGCCGTTCCAGATCTTCTTCTTCGTCGCCCTGCCCGCCACCGTACCCTACATCCTCACGGGTATGAGGCTCGCGATGGCCAATTCGTTCGTGACCATCGTCGCCGCCGAGCTCGTTGCCGCTAATAATGGCCTTGGCAGGATGATCTGGGATGCGCGAATGTACATGCTGGTCGACCAGATCTTCGTCGCCTTGGTCGTGCTCGGCTTCCTGGGTTTCATCGCCGACCGGATGTTCCGCTGGGCCATCTATGCGTTTGCCGGCCGCTTCTCGCCGGTCACATAATACGGAGGAAATGATGCGCAGACGGACTTTGTTGGCGGGCGCCGCGCTCGCGACGTTGCCCATGGGCGCGAAAGCCCAGGGCCTCGCCAAGATGACCATTGCGACCGGCGTCGATCCGGCGTTCTCGCAGTTCTATGTCGCGAAGGAGGCGGGCCTGTTCGAGAAGAACGGTCTCGATGTCACCATCAACACCGGCCCGTCGGGCTCGCAGATGGTGCCGTTCCTAGTACACAACCAGGTCCAGGCGGCGTACGGTTCGGACTTGGCCGGTGTCATCAACCATCAGGTCGACGCCAACATTGTGGCTGTAGCCGATGGCACCTATCTCTGGAAATGGGAGAGCGTGATCGGGCGCAATGTCGACAGCCTTGCCGCACTCAAGGGCAAGACGGTCGGCATCTCCATCGGCACCGGCAGCGAGATCTTCTGGAAGCGGCTGCTCGAGGTGAAGAAGCTGAACCCGGCCGACTACAAGCTGGTCAACGTCGACGCCCCCGAAATGCTGGCCGCCATCGCGCGTGGCGACATCGACGCCTTCGCCGTCTGGGAGCCCTGGCCCACCCGCACACTGATGTCCGTCGAGAACACCAAGGTCCTCGCCACCGCCGACGGGGTCGTGAACAACATCAACTTTATCTACATGAACCGCAGGTGGATCGATCAGAACAAGGGGACGGCAGAGAAATTCATGCGGGCGCTGTGCGAGGCGAACGACGTGATCAACAACGACCGGCCCAACGCGGCAAAGATGGTCGCGACGTTCCTCAACATGCCACTCGAACTCGCGACCGAGCTGATGCCGAAGGTGTACTACGACATGGATTGGCAGCCGCGGTCGTTGGAGGCAATCAAGGACTCCGTGCGATTGCTCGCCGGCCAGAAGAAGCTCAAGGCACCGCTCGACTACAGGCAGTACGTCGTGACGGACCTCCTGAAAGCCGTGCGGCCGCGGAACGTCAAGATCACCGAGGCCGACCTCCCGACATAGGCGGGATCAGCGTGTAGTTTTTCTGCTCCCGAACCGGCCAGCAACTCCCAGGCGCGCGCCGCCGACGATTGCGCCGATCTGATGAAGACCCTGGGCATCGAGAAGGCGCATCTCTGCGGCCTGTCGATGGGCGCCACGGCCGGCTTGGAGTTCGCCACCCGCCATCCCGGCAACGCGACGGCGCTGGTGGTCGCCGCCGGTGGAGGCGGCGGCAGCGCGGTTGAAATCGTAGATTTCAGATATATGTCTTTCTTGGGTCGTTTCGAGCCGCAAAGGAGCAGTGGATAAACTGTGTTCGTAGACAAGCCTGATGCCAGACGGCGGACTGTGTTGCTGGAGGATCGCAAGACGGCGGGAACCCGGCATGAATGGTTTGTGCGGCTTGCCAATAAACGGGTGAATGCTGCGATCAAGGCGCTGCAACTGGTCGGTGATCTCGGCAACCGCACGAACTATGGTTACGACGATAAAGAGGCCGCAAAAATTGTGTGGGCTCTACAGGCCGAACGCGACCAAGTGAAAGCCAAACTCACCGCCTCCTGTGGCAAAGAAAAGGGAGGCTTCTCACTATGAGTATTCAGCCAATGACATGTGGGGACTTCAAGTACATGGCGCGGATAGACGGGGTGCTGGCCGCTAAGGAGGCGGCGGCATGAGCATGAAGCCCTGGACCGATACGCTGCCGTACGAGCACGCCACCGCCGGCGAAGGTGCAAAGAAAGAGGCCGCCGTGTTCATCGACCGCTACGGCGGCAAGCTGGTCGGGTTCAACGTCGATTACGCGGGCAACTTCCACACAGTGGAGTTCATCCACTCGGGCTACCTCCTGCGCATAGGCTTCGAAGCCTTTGGATTCGCTACCAAGCTCCAGCGCTCCGGCACCGCTCAGCTAGAGGCCATGGAGAGGGCGCGTACCGCCGTTTGGTCGATGATCCGCGATCAAGTCAAAAGCGCGCTGGCACCAGTGTTCACTGAGGCACTGCCGATCACCGTCGCCTGCTTGGGCTACATCGTCGGGCCAGACGATCGCACGATGGGAGAGCGGGCATCGGCGGGTGATGTGATTGCACTGCCGCCCCCCAACTATGACCGACGGTGAGAACGGATTGTTGGGCTGGCCCCTCCGATCCGCAGCCATTCGTCGACGTCGCGTCGCGCAGGCGCAACATCGACGTGATGTTTTAAGCCGCCGGCAGGAACGGCTGCAGCGCGGTCAGCATCAGGTTGTTTCGGACGCGGCCCCTCGGACTGAATTGCACCACTGATGAAGGTGGCGCATCACCCCGCATCAGCATCTCGATGTGCTCGGCCACGCGGTTGGCCGCATCGACCAAAAGCAGATCGACTCGCCGCCCGCAGGCGCCGCTGGTCGACGAATTATCCAGGTGGAGGACGTTTGCAGTAGCCGCGCACGAACCGCCATGAGGGGCGCGCCGCGCCCGGATGGTGCGCTTGGTCGAACCGCGGCGTGATGCGCAGGACGGAACTGCCGCCTGGCCAGTTATCCCTCGATCTCCTCCCTTAGCATCTCCAGCGCCAGCCATTGGTCTTCCGCGGCTGCAAGCGCGTCCTGTGCCCCACCGA
>Ga0123355_10017205_pt1 | contig 11416 bp, 7 predicted proteins | sample TergutEmb28metaG_3_FD_89872 | JGI IMG/M metagenome (GOLD analysis project Ga0123355, IMG submission 89872) | Embiratermes neotenicus P1 segment gut microbial communities from Petit-Saut dam, French Guiana - Emb289 P1 | ecosystem: Host-associated > Arthropoda: Insects > Digestive system > Gut ...
TACATACATACATACATACATACATACATACATACATACATACATACATACATACATACATACATACATACATACATAGGTCTCTGCTCCACTGGGTTAGATGGCACCTCATATTTGGTATCAATGTATAAGCAAAATAACTTCAGTCACTGTCCGGAACCTGCCATCAACTTAAAACAATACATGTACAAAGTTATAGCATCATTCACAGATGTCCTTTATTTCCTACTTCAGAATGCAGTAAACATTTCCTATCACGTCTATTCTCAGGTGATTGAAAAAAGTGCTTCCCTTCATACTGTGTCTACACCTAGCGTCTTTACAGTTTTCCGCTTTTGTTTTGCCTGAACAGAGCAGATTCACGCGTTCCATTGCATTTTGTTTGTCTATACGCCTGTAATACAAGTCCCCACTGGCACTTTGCGTATGAGCAGGTCATTCAGATGTTTTATTGACTTCTTCTCTGTCTATACGCAGCTGATGTACACTACATTTTTCTTGTTGTATCTAAAAAGCTGATACACACGTTTTATCCACTTTCGCTCTGTCTATTGGCAGCTGATATACATAACTCATCCATCTTGCCGTGTCTGAGACACAGATGATACACAAGTTGCTTCCTTATTTTTCTCTCTATACCGTATGCGGCTATTCATACATTTTATCCTGTTCTCGTGTGTCTATAATCAACTGATAAACGTGTTTGATCCCTCTTGTTGTGCTATACAAAGCAGATACATCCTGTGTGCGTGGATACATAGCTCATACACACTTTTTTCGCCCTCTAGTTCTGTCCATACGTGGCTGAGTCATACATTTTATCCACTTTTTCTGTGTTTATTCACAGCTGATACACGTGTCTCATCCTTCTTGTTGTGTCTATACGCAGCTGAGATGCGCTTTTCTTTCCTCCTGTGCCTACACGCAGCTGATTAACACGTTTCCATCACTGCTATTCTATAGGCAGCTGATTTGCACCTTTCGTTCCCAGTTGCCGTGTCTGCACGCAGCTGATACGCAGTTACCACCATTTGTGTATCTATAGGCAGATAATATACACATTCGTGCCGTGCCTGTTCCTGCGTGCACCTGAAGTAGGCTTTTATACCCTTTCTGTGCCTGTATTCAGTCACACACACTTCAACGTTTGCTACTATATTTTTGACGCCTGCTCTGTCAGTGTGCAGTTCATGTATACGTTTCCACCCTTTGCGTCTAAACCCACTGAATGTACACTGATTTTCGCTCTTGTTTTCACTATAGGCCACACGCATCTGTTTTACGCGCTTCAACGCGTCGCATTCCGTTTATTGTTGTGTACACAGGCACATGATGTGCAAGTTTCTACTCCATTGTTTCTGAGTCTGTACCCTCTACCATTTTCTCAGTCCTTTTTATCGTCCTTCAAATGGAGATCAGGATATTGCTGATCTTTTTAGCTTTGTCTTAGAACATGTGCAGGCCTCTTTGCTAAGTAAGGCTTTTCTACCAAAACGTTCATAAGAAACATTTCCGTCACTCTCATGGATTTTACTGGACGTTCATACGATAAAGAAACAGACACTATTAAAAAAATAAATGTAAACTTTACTCTGTATTCGTCATGTAGTCAAGAAATTCTCCTATTTTTATGAAACACAACATTTTATCACAGGGTCTCTGATTGTCCATCACAGCATCCATGTTCTGAGTTAGATTAATTAAATCATCATCGTCCACTATGTTTCTCAAAGTCTCCATTTAATACCATCTTTACATTGGGCCTAAGCCACACACAAGGTCTCTAGAATTTTCGCCCAATGTTTTGAATATTTTGTACTACTAGACACTTTCCAAACTCTCGTAGTATTTACTACATTCCATTGCCATACTTTTACAGCTATTCTCCTGTGTTATATCTGGGAATTCCCTGCCTGTAACACATATCCGGACGTCACCTACACCAGTACCGGCAGGCAAATAGAGTATACAAGCTTACATTATCTAGGCAAAGGCACAAAGCTATATTAATCTATCCAGTGTAGGGTATGTACTACGCAGCTTATAATTTAAATAAATAACGAGATTATGCACAAACCCCATTCTCCCGCGCTCCGCTGCATCCATAGCTGGAAGCGATGCAGATAACTGATCCGATATTGCAGTATCGATTCGTGGCGGTTTCGACTGCATCAGAAATGATGGTACACAAACGATGATAATTTAAGACAGTATATACAAACGAGCCAGTGGTACAATCGTACATAAATAATTTACGTTTAAACGCATTTTATTATAGTATTATATCAGATAATTTGCTTATAGTGTGTGTGACTGAATATATTAGGACCCGGCTTTTTCTGTAGTTTGATTCGTTCACTTTTCTTGTAAAATGATATGTTTCAAAATTCATTGACATTGTTGTGATGGTAGTGTTAAAATACTGGATCCAATGAAATGCTCAGTATGTAAGCATGTCTGTACTTTAAATCGTTGCAGTAGCCTTCGAGTGACAGTCCGAAAAACAAATGTTAGCCCATACTTGGATCTTCTCGTGTACCGAAATGATTAAGGAGAAGTTAGTATATATATAAGCCTGTGCACAACGCCCTTGTTTAATTATCTGATAACCGTATGACTTACAGAAAAAGTGTATTTTGAATAAAATGTATTGTATTCCGCTTTACAAGTTTCTTTTGCCACAAATTTCATCTTTGCCAAATATTTCACTTTTCTACGCTTCAGATTCTCATGCAGATCTTCATGTAAAGTGTCCGTTCTTTGTCCTATTTTAAACGAAATTTTAGCATTTTCTTTGATTTCCTCAATGTTAAATTTGACGAAAATCCGTCGAACAATTTTCGAATTGCTAAATTTATACAGAAATACGAACAACCCCATTTCATGACACGCTCCGCAGAATTGCCAAAGCGCCAAAAAGCCAATAATGACAGAGTGACTTATAAAAAATCATTAGTTATTTGAATAATGCATTTTATAATCCCTTCCCAGTCCCGATAGCCATCAGATTTATAAGTGAATAACTTCTTATAACTCATGTAAACGTGTGATGTTCCCCTGTTTGATCATAGGCAAAGATGCGGGAAATTTCAACGCAGACCTAATCTTGACACCACGTTGAACAAAGTGATCAGTTTCACGCTCCGATCGCTTTAACCCTAAGCTAGATCCCATTTGCCTTCCTTCAGATCCCTGTGAACGTCGCAGGCAAACAGCCTCGTTAAAAAGTACCTGTTACCTCCACTTTTCGTACTCACTCACGGTTTAGGTCACAATCTGTTCTCGCTTTTACCCATCAATTTGTGTTTAATGATTTTCTTTCCAATTCTTTCATCTAGTGTTTGTCCATTTTGTTCCCACCTGTAATCTCAGGCCCTGCATATTTTCTATCACATATTATCACATTTATTCGCAGTTAGTGTCTTACCTGTATTTTCATTTCTACTTCCATTTCTTTGTTACGTATTTTCACGGCTCTTAGGAATTTCATCTATGCAGCTTGGATGCTTCCTTCGTTATGATTTTCCTCAGCCATGCTTCTTACCTGTACTCGAACAAAGAATATTAACTCATACTTCAACCTCTTCTTTATATCATGAGCAAATGAAGTGCGTAAACGTAAAATGTGTGTGTACGTATATGATGTAGCGTAGTTCTGACGTAAGGAGCAATATCGATTAGTTTACTTTAATAGCTCTGATGTAATTTCCAGCATATAAAATTCCTCAAACTTATAGCTGTAGGCTTCTTACGTGTAAGTTAATGATTTATTGCTGTGTTCCTGTCAAGTGTGAAAGATGACTGGGGAAGATTAATGCAGGACAAAAATGAGAATCATAGAGGCCCAAAACTATCATCGGAAGGAAATAGACTGGCTTTCGGTGTTCTGGTGGAGATGGAATGTTATAAAAGTCGAACGTGGATGCGGAATAATTTTATGTAGCTCATGATAGAGAAGAGTGGTCGTCTGTTGTGAACACGGCTTCGCACCTTCGGCTTCTGTATAGCGTCGATGGTAGATGACTGAATTGTGTATGTGGAGAAATATTGGACTGACACTGACAGAGTAAAACAGAAGTGCTCAGAAACAATCAAGGTGCAGTGCCAGTTTGTCCACCGTAAATCCAACCGAAGACTACCTGCCGTGGCATTTCGGACGCTATCCGATAAATGACCTGTGAGGCACATGTTTGATGTTCAAGGATGAACATACTACTTTTTTACAAATACTTATAACTGCTTGTTTCAGCAAATCACAAATGTACCATAAAATAATATATATTGGTTATTACTTTATGTCCGAGTTGTAAACAATTCGCACATAGTTGTGCAAACTCAGTAGCTGGATGAAGGTCTGTAACAATGCACGTAACATAAAAGCGACAGGCCTGCATGTTGTCGTATTACAGCAGAGGAAATTATTCTGATCTTTATGTTCGCTTTATATTCTGATCTCACTGTCGTTATTGTTGATTCTATTGGATGTCTCGATAATATTTTTGTTCATTTCATTTAAAGCTTTGGACAAATGTGGGAGGCACAGAAATTAACTTCATTCCTACAAAACCAAGACGCAGTTCGCTTGATTACATATTGAAGGCAATGCTATGCTACAATAGTTGACACATTTTATCATCACTATCAATAGTGAAAATGTTTTTGCTACATTTTTCAGTCACCGTCTGTTGGCTGTTGTAATGAATCCGTTACTAAAAGCAGCGTTCCAATAATCATACAGAATATATTACGCACTCCTTTTTTTAAAGTGCGTTTATATCGGTATTAGAGTAGCTAAGAAACATGGAAACTGATCCGGTTTGTGCAGTATGCAGTAGGTCTACTGTTACCTCGTACATTAATGTAAATGAATGAAACATTGTGACATGATTCAGTATTTAAAGAAACCGAGCAGAAAGATCGGATAACCCAAAGGGGGTGCGCTGGTGAAACATGGTAAAGTGGTGCGAGTTTGAGCTTATAATGGGCAGTATCCAGAGTATCTCTCTGATAATTATGCAGACTAAGTCTCACACAAAAGGGTTTGTATATGCGACGGGTAGATGTTTTGATAAGAGAGGCCAACTACATTTTGTACATACATCTGTCCCAGTGGACTCAGGAGACAGCTGAGTAAGTAGAGCACATGCTACTGCTTCTTTGTTTTACTGAACTTAACGAACAGTTGGTGAAGTAAGTTATCTCCCTCTTTCCTACCTAAAAATCTAAAGATGAAGTGTACAACACTGTATTTTGCATACTCTTTACGGCTATGAAACTTGGTTTCTCGCCCTAAGACAGTGGCATCAGGCTCTTCAAAAATGGGTTACATGGTCAGAAATCCTTATGTTTGCGGGTCGCAAAGGTGTTTTTACTTATAACAATGGTAAGGTAGATTATAAACTTTTAGCTGTTCAAATAATGTCGATATTTCAGCACTACTATATAACCGGCAGTAAATGATTAGACGCTACCGGCCAACTCGTTAACACGCGATGGCTTAATAAGGGTAGCAAACATTTTTCTTTCTACAGATCTCAGGCGAGCAGGAACTCGGTTTCACACGGACGGAATTTGTTTGAAATTCGCATCTTGAACGTCCCGGCTCAAGTGAATAGCAAGAGGCATGTTCATAGTGTCTTATAACAGGGTGCCGAAGGGAATATACAGAAAGAGTGAGAAAAGAATCAGGATGATGAATAAAAACAGAAAAGTTTCAACAGATTGTATGAAAGAAGATACGATTTCCAGGGGACCTAGGACGCGTGACGGCAGATAAAAAAAGTTTATAATATTTTAGTGGGAAAAACTTTAAGAAGACACAAATTGGGAGTTCCAGGATGGGGTGACCAGGTCAAAGCGCTTTCCGAAATTTTGCGAATGTGTCTAATGATACAAATATTAGGCGTTGTAAGGCCCTGTCGCTGGGTTCCTAATAGCCCAAGCCTGTCACTGGATTCCTAACATAAAAAACTATGGTGGTCTCTCACTGTGTTCCTAAAATACCCAGATATATAAAATCCTATCACTGTTTTGCTAAACGAGTTTTGTATAGGACGGTCACGCTGTTCCCACAGTACTCACACGTATAAAACCCTTTCACTGTTTACCTAAAATACAGAGTAAATTTGACGGGAATTTAAATTATAGGGCAGAAAATATTCTGGAGAGAGCTTTTGGATTTTTCAATTATGTTACAATAAGCAGCACTGTACAGACTTGTGAAAATTGTTACTTTTTAAAACGAAGTTAGGAAGATTTAGAGGCCGTTTCAATCAAGAAAAACTCAACGATTTCTTAAAATTCATGGACACTCTATTTTATGCTGTGACATTATAGATGTTAGAAGAACATGCTTCTAAGTTTGGAAGAAGAATTTAATCGCATACACTTTTCAAATGGGAGCATCAGAGGAGGAATGGGTAATGGACTCATTGGAAGATATCTAGGTATAATACTGCGTTTTCGAGAACCCAGTTAATTGCTAGGACGAGGGGAATCAATCGTCCACAATGACTCGTTTATACCCTGTCGTGAGGGAAATTATAGGTTACCACAAAATATATGATTCCCGTCTTCACAACACGGTTGAAACTGAAAGTAGTATGTACAATAGAGAGTTATTAACCCTTTAAAACCCACTGGTTAGTATGCCTACCACCTACTGTAGCATTAAGGAACTCTGTTCTTTTTCCACATAGTGTATTCATGTGTACATGCCTCATGATTCTTAGAACAAACTGACTGCTCCCTGCTTGTTAATGGAAGCACACTGTGTTCTTTGTGAGGTAGGAACAGAATATTTATACATATATAATCTATATAGAATACAATCAGTAATAGGCCGCGCCATGGACCAGGCGCTTATTCCCAGCCTTCTCACCAAGCAGGCCCTGGTTCAGTCTCGGGCCATTCTCATTTAGATTTATGGTGGACAAAGTGGCACTGGAAATGGTTTCTGTCCTACTCAGTCGGTTGTCCTGTATCATTCCACCTACGCCCTCTATACAATATTGTCTTAATACTGCCCTGACCAAAAGAGCAAACGGGTGAAGCCTGAGGAGCGTTAAATACAACACGGCTTTTCGGATATCGGGGAGTTCTGGATACAGAAGTACTTTTAAATTTTTAGTCTTTTAACGTGTTAATATTTTATACTGATAAGAGACTTCGATGACAGAACCTTCCAAATTGTTTTTCACAATAGGAAATACACATGTGAACATAATTGTCACTTCAGACAGCGCAGCAGTGTAGCTGGTTTCTTCATTCTACAATTTCTCACATTTGCGCTAAAGCGCATTAAAAGTGCTAAGTTTCTTATACCACGGAGAAACATTTCTGCCTCGGCTGCACTTCTGCATTTATGAAGTTTGTCCAACTGCAGCTAGAAAAGTTTTGCTGGTTTAGCACAGTCATGAATCCCTTAGGCTTTAGATTATACCACAGATGAAAATATTTTGTTTCTCTCATATGCACCGCTACGACACATAGAATGCAGCCTGGAGCTAATGCTGTGTGCGGGCCTTTTACGCTACGTTTTGAACAAGCAATTTGCATTTTCCAAGAAAGTAATCATGTTCGCCCGATATAGAACCAGTATGGTGTTGTGTAATTTTTTTCATCTACATATTTCAGAGTTGTCATTCCTCCAAATGGACTACTTCGATTTGAACCTTACAAAGTTTGGCCTTACAGTATATCTTGTGATAATGATACCATTCTATCGCTTCCCACCGATCACCAAGATCCTTAAATTCTCGCTGTTAATTGCAGACAAATTTTTTCCTTTCACTTATCGAAGTGCCTTTGGCAAATAATTTGTTCACTGTGTGTATTTCAAATTTTGGACACTCATCGGTTACAGTCCACAAATATACACTCAGCAAAGTGTTAAAAAAGAACAAAACAGGAAACATCAACGTGCTGAAATCCTAAACAACATTCCAGTAAAAATCATAAAAACAAAGTATTTTGATAATGAAGAAAACAGAACACGAAAACTGTGTGAGTTTGCACAAGCCTCCAAAAGCGCTTGTATGAATTTCTTCTTACCAGAACGTCACAGGTTGTTTCCACGACAACGTATTTTTTTCCAGGTGACGATTCGTGCAGTGAACTACTCAAAGAAGACTGAATGCACTGTTTCCACTGTTCGCTCTGGGATCACGTGTCATATACAAGCAAACCACAGTCGACATGAGTTCTCCAATCATCAAATTCGGAGTTCAGCCCCCACGGTCAACTTTTCCTTTACTGCCTACTCAAACACTCCACACCCCAGAGTTTCATCTTCATCACTTCCTAATCCTCCACCTTGTCGTCAGCCTACCTTTACCAGAAGGAGGAGCAGGTACCAATTGGTAACCTTCAGGGTCGAAAATTTTGTTCTCCGCCTGTAATACGTACAAACTCTTGCTACATTCCTGCTTCTTTTTTCCTTCTTCTTCCTCTTGTATTAACTTTTTTTTTTGACGAATGCTTTAATTAAACATTTTGAATCACTTGTATTTCTACTGCTGTGGGTATAAATTCACTTCATGTGGGCGTACCGCGTAAAATAACTAAAATGTTTTCTTTAATGCCTTATAGGCTGTTGACTTTTCTTAAAGGAGTCCAGACACAGTATGTTTCAGAAATATGTTTCTTAAAAAATCAATATATCACTGAAATGTATAACAGTCATTCGTATTTGATTATATTTTAGGCCTATTTGTGTTACGCCATTTGTTAGTTTGTGATCGCTGATGAACCGAGCAAAGCTGGTGGACAGGCCTATTCTATACTTGAGAGGGCAAGGGCAGGTTATTTGTTTTGTTTCGTATGCCAATCCGCTGTTACTATCTTGTAGCACTTGTAATGACTCGTTCGGAGCCTTCCTCTTGAAAATTCAACAGACCAATTTAACAAATGGCCTCCATTATCTCGTATAATCAAATTGTCCAGTTTGACCTTGCTTCCTCCTGGACGAAGATATAATTTTGAAAAGATTTTCAAAATGATATTTTGAAAAGATTTTCAAAATTTTATGTATATATATATATATACACACATATATATGTGTGTATATATATATATATGTGTGTGTGTGTGTGTGTGTGTGTGTTACATTCATGTGGCTAAGAGAAAAATTCACTTTCGGGCACTGTGAACAAGGTAATAAAAATTCAGTTTGTACAAGAGAAGAAAAATTCTTGATTATCTGGGCTACTACCAAATGCTCCGTTCAGTGTAAATTAATTTCTGGACTAAAGACGTTTCAACATAACAATGCGTACTGAACCCTGACCCTATGCTTTACTCGCGCATTCTGCATATCATGTAGTGGTCTTCTGATACCGTTCCCTTCCTACAGTAAACTGATTTTTACATCCCGCTGCGTATGCGTACATTTGAACAAAATAATACAGAAACTGTCATTCACACTAGAACTTTACCGTTAATAGTCACTCAGTGCAACATATTTCGGCCTTAATAACGGCCAACCTGATGATAGCCTTAAATAAGGCCGAAAAGTGTCGCACTAAGTGAAGATTAACTATAAAAATTTGAGTTGTGAACGACGGTTTGCGTACTGCATGGTTTCATTTTCTTTCTAGATTCTTTGTGTGTTTAAACATCCGAACAACCGACAGATACATATTACTAACTTTTCCTGCTGTCCATTGTTTGGGATCAGGAAGACTCAGGCAAGCGTTGGTTTCCCCAGGCAGGTGGTCGGTTTACACGCGCAGTAAGTACATCTGTAATGTATGGATGGTCCATGATGGACACTCTGCTTTCCGAACCTCTGAGCCCTCTCCCCTGCGCTTTAGGCTACGCACCACTCATCTGCTGGATACAAGCAAGACAGACCTAAGTTTCACACTAGTAATTTGTACTGTACCTACATGTATAGGAAACACGTGCGAGGAGTTGTGAATAAATGGCAGAACCGTAAAATTAAAAAATCTCTTTAAAGTTTCATATTGGCTATAGAAAATTTATTGTATAAAGACTATGTTCCATTTCTATCTTGGTTTGTAATAAAGGCTGAAACTGATGGTGGGAATGAAAATGAAATTGAGTTATGAATAAGATATATTTTTCAGCGAACGCGTCACTTCCATTTTATACAGTTCACCTAATTCTGTTGACTATTAAAAAATTGAATATATTTACGTGTATTATAGCCGGTAGCGACAAAGAGCAGGTTTTATTTTTCCAGAATGATGACGATAGGATGACATATATGGATTACATGATAGTGAAGAACTGTGGTATATGCGACATGCGAACTGTTGACACAACCTGTTATTCTCGGCAGTTTGTCGAACGGAAGAAAGTAAATCGGCCTTTTCGATAAGATCGAGTATTCAGAGTGAGGCTTTCGCGAACTTGACCTTATATAATTGTGGCTCATGATACAGCCGAGTGTGAGAAAGTTTTGAACTCCGTAATGAAAGGTACATTTCCATGGAAGACCAGGAAGAAAACTGACCATATCAGCAACTGTGTGTGCGTGTGTGTTTGTGTGTTTTTTTTTTATCCGATGCCCCACATGTCCTTGACGGACTTCGTGGTCTTCTCTCCTGGGCATGGCAGAAGTGTAACTGACTTCTCAGGTTGGGACACCCATGAGGCGCGGTTATGTTGTCCCGATGATATGAGTGGTGATAGAGGAGGATGTAGTGCCAGGAGGGCCCTTAAACCTAATTCCTACTAACCTACCAGACCATGGTCACCGCGGGAATCCTCCCCTTCAGGGAAAATTCCCACGGTAGAACCGGGAATCGAACCCGAGACCTCATGATTAGTAGTCAGAGACTCCGACCACTAGACCACGAGGTTGGTCATATCAGCAACTTCTGGAGAAAGGCACATAATAACCTACTAATTTATCACCACCACGCTATAATGGATAAGATTTCAGTTTGTTCGCAACGAATTTCGAAATAAATCTGTAACATTTAGTTGCCTTCCAATTTTGCAGGTCTAAGTACAACTTGTATTTCTTATCCGAGTTCCTTTTTTTTAACGACCTGGAAGTAGGAAATATCTTACTACCTATTATTTTACCCTGCCCCAAGTATTTAATATTTTATTTTGCAGAAAAGTATCCGCAGTTTTTGCTCTTCCTTCAGAGTAAAATATCTTTAGTCCCAAACGTGCACCCACGATATGTCTTTGTCCATGAGAAGGGGGCTTAGAACGAGATCCAAAGGAGACTTTCTCTGGGGGGGGGGGGGGGAGAAAAAATTTTTTTTGGGCCCGTATTTTATTTTTCTTTTAATTGGGTTATTATTTTTATAAAAAAATACAAAAAAAAAAAAAAAAAAAAAAAAAAAAATAAAAAAAAAAAAAAACTTTTTTTTAAATTTTTGAAAAAAAACAAGGGGGGGGGGCGGGGGGGGGGGGGGGGTAAGGCCCTCCAAAATCA
>Ga0123355_10017206_pt1 | contig 11416 bp, 11 predicted proteins | sample TergutEmb28metaG_3_FD_89872 | JGI IMG/M metagenome (GOLD analysis project Ga0123355, IMG submission 89872) | Embiratermes neotenicus P1 segment gut microbial communities from Petit-Saut dam, French Guiana - Emb289 P1 | ecosystem: Host-associated > Arthropoda: Insects > Digestive system > Gut ...
ATCCGGCTACCGGGCCTGTGTTTATAATCGGAGCTGAGCCGGGTGATATCTTGTCTGTCAAGATCGAAAACATTGAGGTCGCTGATACCGGTATTGCTTTGTGCGGTAAAGGTATGGGTGTCATGGGCCATTTTCTTGAAGAAAACGCTATGAAAGTCATCCCTATTGTTGACAATGTTGCACATTACTCCGATGTCATCAAGATTCCTTTGAACAAAATGATTGGCGTTATTGGTACCGCGCCTTTGGGCGATGCGATTCCGTGCGGTGTTCCGGATCTGCATGGCGGCAATATGGATTGCAAAGAAATCCGCGAGGGAGCGGCTGTATTGCTTCCTGTTAATGTGCCGGGTGCATTGCTTGCAATCGGTGATTTGCACGCTGTTATGGCGGATGGCGAGATTGGTGTCGCAGGTCTTGAGGTTGCGGGGAGTGTTACCGTAACTGTTGATCTTATAAAGGGCAAAAATTTGCCGATACCGATGATAATAAATGACGACCACGTTATGACGCTGGCATCTGATGAGGATTTAGATGTCGCCGTTGATATGGCTGTAGCAAATATGATCCGTTATTTGACTGAGTTTGAGTCTTTTTCTCCGACAGATGCAGTAATGCTGACATCACTTGTCGGCGATGTCAGCATTTGTCAGGTTGTTGACCCTAAGAAAACAATCAGAGTCGAGTTTCCTAAGAGGTTTCTTAAGGGGTAAGGCCTCGCGTATTGCAATTAGTAGTGTTGTAGGTTAATATTGAGCGTGAGGTGAAGAAGATGAAGATTTTGATGTTTCGTGATATTTCCGTTTATGACATTGAAAACGATTTGATACTTGACGCACCGTATGCACCATTTCTTGATTTGAATAACTCGAAAGCCGGATTTGAAACTTGGAATAAGAGTCGTGCATACCTAAAAGCTAATCGTACCGCCGAAAGAAATGTACAAAAGGCGGGTGGTGAGAATACTGTTGAAGCAAAAAGGAGATTGTCATTATCGGATTGTTATTGGATAAAGTACAATAACGATGCTGATGTCTCTTTTTACAATATCACTCCGTATAGGAATGATTTTTCTGTGTTGACCATGAGTAGTGGACATGGTAATTCCAGCTCGGTGCCCGATTTGGTATTAGGTGGTTCGCAACCTAAGCAATGGGAGCGTGATGGAGATGCTATCTACATGAGTAAAGCTGAACAGTCTGAACAGATCCATGCTGAGATGTGTGCTGTGAAACTGGGATTACATTGCCACATACCAATCATGGATGCTTTTGTGAAAACATCCCTCGGAAATTTGTATGCAAAGGACTATCCGCTTGATTTTGACTATTCCAGACTAGGTTTAATTCACGTTGTGAATATGACAAATGAAAAAGAAAGTCTTGTACAATTTGATCACTTTGGCGTTGGTGTAGATGGATTTGATTTTTTCTCTATTAGAGACACATATATAAGGCTAGGTGTTGATCAGTCGCCCGGTTTGACAAACGAGTGCCTTAGGCAGATTCTGTTTGATGCAGTTGTAGGTAACACGGATAGACAGCACAATAATAGTAATTGGGCTGTCATGATTGGTGTTCCCGGCGCTTATAGGAGAGTAAGTCCGTTGTATGATTTTAATTGGGCGAATCTTACTTCAGTAAATACTGAAATGATGGATGAAGTTGTATTTAAATTATTAAGGGGCTTAGATAAGGCGGTGCTATCATCGGCTAAAATTGTGCTTAATATGCTCAAGGATGGTTGTGAAGAACTGGGTTTTACGCTGTGGAAGAATAATGCTGCATTTATGTTGGATAAAATAAGTGATTCCGGTTTAGGTTTCGGCATATAGTTTGCTGACTGTCAATCAAATCAATTTGTCAGGTTGTTGATTCTAAGAAAACAATCAGGGTTGAATTTCCGAAGGTCTTTCTAAACTCTAAATTGTAATTTCTCAGTAAACGTAGACTTCGCCGTCCCAAGACTATAATTCGTCCGGCAAAGGTATTTCCTCTTCATACGTCCCTTGATCCAGTTCATTGGCTACGATATCCCCAACATTTCCATATTGAAAAGCCTGATCAAGATATTCGATTGCCACCCTTATTTTCGTACGTAGATAATACCCGCGTGACCAAGCGGTTTCACATAATTCTGCCACGTCAATCCGTGGCTGCCAAGCATATGCACGAGTGTGAAAATCTATAATTTTCATAAGAACCTCTGAAAACTCATCTCGGCTAAGCACAGGAAGTTCAGGGGCAGTTTCAATGCTATCAAGAACATATTCTATTGCTTCATTATCGTAACCCTCTGTTTCAGACAGATGTCTGCGCTCATCTTTTTCATCTATAACCTGAGTTGCATAATTATTCGTCATCGTGAACAACGAGAGCGCATTGCTTGTCTCGGAGCGCAAAAATCTCGCCATGTTGGTATATGCATTAAATCGTGACTTCCGGCCTATGCGCCCAATATTTTCGGCTTCATCAAACAACAATATCCAACCATCAAGCCCGGCTAAAGTGAAAAGACGGCTCAAGAGCATAAAATAGTCCCATATGTGACGGCTCTTTACAAAACCATTAGAAAAAACAACCCTCTCCGCAAAAATCTCTTTATATATCTTTTTGAGCCGATTTACCGCGATAAAGTCCCCTTGCAAATCAGCTTGCAATGCAAACCGTGTTTCAGAGTCATCCGTGTTGCAATAGGCTTTAAGCAAATAGTATAGTTTGTCGGTTTGCAATTGCTTCGCCGCGTATAATTGCAGCTCTGCCATATTTTCGGTGCTTAGCTGATCTACCAAGTGATCAAACCCCGGCTGTTCCCTATTAGGTAAGTAAGTGTTTCCGGCAATTTTTTGATAAATCAGGCTCAGATTATTAAATGGCGTTTCTTTGGACAAGGATATCATTGAAACTGCCATATTTTTCTTCTGTGCCATACTGAATATAGTATTTAGTAAATGGGTTTTCCCTTCACCATAACTAGCGGTAAGTATTTTTCCCCCGCTTTTTTGAGAAGACATCCACTGCGACATTTCCGCTAACAGCTCTGTCCGTGCGCCCCCGAAATATCCTCCGATTTCCCTGGATGGTACTCCGGAACGCAGTGCCTCAATGATCTTTCTTGCCTCAAAATCCATTATAGCTTCTCCCCTCCTTGACCTGCTGTTGCTAAAACAATGCTTCTAGGTATTGAGAACTCACTAAAATCTGCTCTCGTCAGAAGCTCTCTTGCAGCGTCTTCACTCAGCGGTTGCGCAGGACGTTCACCGGCAGAATTAAGCAAATCTGCAATACCGGCCGATAGTTTCATTACTGATTGAACATCGTACACCGGCAATCGGTCTAAATCTATCATATTGGAAAATCGATTTAACCGATCGCTTTGGACCTCATTTTGAATACGAAACCACAATGCCTGATATGATTTGATCCCGCACACATCATCGTCAAGCAGCTTGCGGTCAAATGCAAACAGAAAAAACACATTACGAAGCGTATCTATTTCATCTATAAGCTCTCGTATGCTTTCATAAACGTCTTCCCGCTTCATACGAGTATATCGGATATCTTCTAAACTATCGCGGGATACCAGTATGTCCAAGTCGTCAACAGCAATTATAAGTCCATCATATCCCGCCATTTTTATAACTTCGACCAGTGAACGCAACATATGTCTGGCATTGTGCTTAGTTATGCGAACAGGCGAAAGTCCAAGATTCCTAAGTGTCGAAAGTTTAACTTCCTTATCCCCTAAAAGCCATCCTAAAAGAGCTGCTCGTGAAGGCTCTTCTAAAATCGGATGCCCAAGCTGCCCTCCCATGAGCAGTGCTGAAGCAATAGCAAAATTATTATCAATCAGCGGATTATGCATAAACATTTTATTGAGCTGCAATCGGATTTCTCTTTTTGTAATCGGATCATTTATCCCCAATGATGTCAGGTGATCCATAAGGCTCCCGTTGTACTCATCGGCAGAAAATCCAAGTTCTGCTATAATGGTTTCTCCACAGCGGCGCAGACAGTCTTCAAAATCGCATTGCCGAAAGACCTCAAAGAATATTTCCTTGAAGTCATAGAGCCATACTTTTCGGGCAGAAAACGACACTGTTTTGTAGTTTTTCACCCGGCTCAAGAAGTATTCTGCCATATGCGTCTTTCCGCTGCCCTTGCGTCCGGTTAGAAACTGAATTCGGCTTCCGCCTTGAGGAATATATTCAGAAAGATAATTTTCTTCCCAAAATTCAGTAAGAAAGTCAATACCGACAGTTATATCTTTTATAATATCGGTATTACCGGGGGCAATTCCATCTTTCAAACGAGAAATCGCTGATTGAACATTGTAATCCAAAACACAAACCCTCCGTTAGTCAATGCATATTATTGTTTATTCATATTCCGCAAACCATTTTCTAGGCGCTTATTACAAACCGTATAGTCGTTATATATTGTTCCGAACCATATCTATCAAGGATGCGGATGGCTTTTTTTGCATCGCGGACAGTATCAAAACGTAGTGTCCTGCCATCATCTAAAGTTATGTTTTCCTCAGCGAAAAGACGCGCAAGGTCAAATGCAAAATTGTGTTTAGTGTATTCTTTTTTATATCGCCGCATCGGAGTCAATACATCATAAAGTTCCACTGCGTACATGGGAGCATTATCAGCACAGTGCTTCTTCTTTGAGGCCTTAACTATTGCCATATCATATGCAGCAGCAAGTTCTTTGGCGAATTGCTGTACGTTAAAAGATGCCTTAGACAACTTGTCCAGTTCTATTTTTATATCGCCTACCAACTTGGAAGGGCGTAAGCAAGACAAACGCTTTCTGTCCACTGTTACATCCTGTGTTTCAGGATTTATCGTCACCCTGCACGGAAACATTTCATAAACCGGAAAACTTCCCTGTACATCAACTCCGAATTGCTTGCAGCACTCAAGCATTTGAGAAGTAAAATCACCACCGGACATATAATCATGTCCGTCAAAAGCTTCTGTAAGTGCTTCCAGACGACCCAAGGCATCTTCACGCTCCTGCGCAGCATCCTTTAGCGCGGCAAAGTGCTTAGGCAATGTATTTACATCGCCATCTGAAATGCATTTTTCAATTTTTTTCACAATCTTCGATTGGGCAGCGGTTTTTTCTTTCAACTCTTTTAAAAAAATCTGAGCCTCTGCAAAATATTGTTCGTAATCCAAGCTATGTACCTCCCTATTATATGCTGACGGAATCTTAATACCGGCAGCTTGTGTCAGATAAATTGGACGAGCACATTTTATACTGGTATACTATCTTATGTCAAGAATTACGAGTGCTAATTTCGATATTATATATATCCGAATTTTGTTAAAGATGTGTTGATGACTATACATAGAAAGTGGGAGTGCTTTGATACTACACAAGTGGCAAATTGAATGTTTGGACATATGGGCACAAAATGGTTATCGTGGCATTGTCAATGCGGTTACCGGTTCCGGCAAGACTTTCCTAGCTTTGTCTGCAATAAAAAAGTTGGAGACGGAATCAATTAGAAAGCTCCGCGTCAAAATCGTAATCCCACAAACATTTCTGGCAGCTCAATGGAAAGGCGAGCTAAAGCATCACATAGGGGCAAAGTCCGCCGAAGTCGGTATATACAGCGGAAAACGCAGGGAACACAATCGAAAGTACATGATTTATGTTATCAATTCCGCCCGATATAATCTAGCTCGCCACATCTTGGCCGATATAAATTCGGGATACTCTGTGCTTCTGATTGCCGATGAGTGCCATCACTACGGAAGCACAGAGAATAGTCGAATTTTTGATTTTTATAAAGTCATAGATAAAAGCGCTCCTTATTACTCGCTTGGATTATCTGCGACACCCGAAATTGTGAATTTCAACACCATCTCTATACCGCTTGGCCGCGAAATTTACAATTATGATCTGGGAAAAGCTCTTCGTGACCGTATAATAAGTCATTTTATTGTTTTTAATGTCATGTTAAATTTTACAAATAAAGAGCGTGTTGAATATGGGCAGTTGAGCGATAGTCTATCTTTTTACCTCGCTTCATTAAAAAAGAAGCACCCTGAAATTATTGGGATGCCTGCCGGAATATTTTTCACTCATCTACAGAGACTTGCAAAGCATGGAGGAAGTGTCGGCACAACCGCTCATACTGCACTTTCGCTTATGTATAAGAGAAGAGCTCTGAGCCATATGGCCGCTGAGCGCATACCATGCGCGATTTCGATTATAAACTCATTGCCAAAACGGTCAAGGGTGATTCTATTTTGCGAGCGCATACACGCTGCTGAACTGCTTTACCGTGAATTGTCTGAACAATATCCTGATCAAGTAGGCCTGTATCATTCAAAAATGACAGAAATCACACGAAATGATATGTTAGAGCGATATAAACATGGAACATTCAGACTTCTCATATGCTGCAAAGCGCTCGATGAGGGACTGAACATACCATCTACTGATGCCGGAATCATCGTTTCTGCCAGTATGAGCGCACGTCAGCGAATTCAGCGTCTTGGACGAATGTTACGGCACTCAAAGGAAATCAAGCGGATATACTACCTATACATGGACGAATCGAGTGAGGATAACGAACTTGTACATGGATTAAATGTTTTAAAAAACGATGTTCCTTTGATCGATCTTGTTTACAATGAGAGAACGTTTCTTCACACTGAGTATGAAAAGCTGCGTGAATCAGTGCTTCATTTTGTCTCATCACGCAGACATAATACGGATTTATTAGATGCACTCAGTCAAAACATAGACAAAGTGCTTCTCCGCGGTGATTTTTTGTTGCCGGAAACTGTATGCAGGGAAAATCTACACATCTCCCGCTCAATCGAAGAGCGTAATTATTGGGTTTCTGCATTATATGTTATTCTAGCTCGGCACGGTAAGTTATGGTAGCCTTTCAACAGTATAACATTTATTTAAATCAATATAACCAAAGCAACCACAATAGCTATATTAACAAGCAACAAAAAGGGTACGCCGACGATAAACTTGGCGTGCTCTGTTTTATGTCTGAATACACCCATTCCGACCAGCGCTCCCAATGCGCCCATAATAGCAGCGACCAATATCAGTGTTTTTTCACTGATGCGGTGCTTATTGCGCTTCGCCTTGAGTTTGTCAATCCCATACATAGCAAAAGTTACTATGTTCCAAACTACCAGAATCACGATTAAAATTGTTATAAAATTCATACTGCCTAACCCTTTCTCTTCTTTGTTTCATCTGTGAGTATATCTCAAATTGCTCTCATATGCAACTTGTCATTTGGTATATAAAGTGATACTATGAGAGAGATAATTTTTTGAGGTATATCTATGAGCAAGCTTATCCCGATTTCGACTCCGACAATGAATGGAACAGAATTAAAATATATTCAAGAGGCCTTTGACACAAACTGGATCGCGCCGGTAGGTCCTCACGTCAATGCTTTTGAAAAGGAGCTCTCCGCATGTATCGGCGGAGGCTATGTTGCAGCGCTCTCATCCGGCACTGCTGCTATCCATCTGGCAGTAAAGGCGCTTGGTGTCGGGGATGGAGATATCGTCTTTTGTTCTGACATGACTTTTGCAGCGACATGTAACCCAATCAAATATGAACGCGCGATCCCGGTTTTTATAGATTCTGAGCTTGATAGCTGGAATATGTGTCCGAAATCTCTTGAATCAGCCTTTGCTAAATATCCCCAAGTTAAGGCAGTTATTGCCGTAAATCTCTACGGCACTCCCGCAAAATTGGATGAAATTTCCATGATTTGCAAAAAGCATAATACTCCCCTCATCGAAGATGCGGCTGAGTCTCTCGGAAGCACTCTTAACGGCATTCAGACAGGCCGATTCGGAAAGATCGGGATTTTATCTTTTAACGGAAATAAGATCATAACGACATCCGGCGGCGGTGCTTTGGTCTGCGAGGATGAGGATATCGTCAAAAAGGTGCGGTTTTGGTCAGAGCAGTCACGCGATTCGGCTCGTCATTATCAGCACAGCGAATTAGGATATAATTATCGATTGTCAAATATTTGTGCCGGTATCGGCCGAGGTCAGTTAACTACACTCGATTTGAGGGTTTCGCAAAAGACTGCGATTTATCAGCGTTACAAAGAGGCTTTTGATAAATGCGGGTTAATTAGTATGAATCCAATCCCCGATAATTGTGTAGCAAATCACTGGCTTTCATGCATCACACTGGATGATAACTGTCCTGTGTCGGCGATTGAAATAATGGAACATCTCGAAAAAGAGCAAATCGAGACCAGACCTTTGTGGAAACCTATGAGCTTGCAGCCATATTATGAAGATTGTGACTTCATTTCCACTTCGAAGAAGCCTATCACACATGACCTGTTCTCACGTGGCCTCTGCTTGCCCTCAGATGTGAAGATGACAACGGATGAGCAGGCAAGAGTTTGTGAAAGTATTTTGAAAATGGTGAATCGTGTATAGAAAGTTTGTAAAGCGCTTAATTGATATTCTTTGCAGCTTAATCGGACTGATTATCTTATCTCCGGTTTTATTGGTTACGGCAATCCTGGTCAGGTTCAAATTAGGCTCTCCTATTATATTTCGGCAGAAGCGCCCGGGGCTTGGCGGCAAGATTTTTACACTAAGAAAATTCCGCTCGATGACCGGAAAAAAAGACAAACATGGAGTTCTGCTTCCCGATAGCGAAAGGCTTACATCATTCGGAAAATTGCTCCGCTCGACCAGTCTGGATGAATTGCCGGAACTCTGGAATATACTAAAGGGCGATATGAGTATCGTTGGTCCGAGACCTTTGCTTGTGCAGTATCTGCCCCTTTACAATGCTGAGCAGATGAGGCGGCATGATGTGCGTCCGGGTCTTACCGGATATGCTCAGGTCAATGGGCGCAATGCGATTTCGTGGCAGGAAAAATTTAAACTTGACTGCTTCTATGTGGATAATCTGAGTTTTTCATTGGATTGCAAAGTCTTTGTTTCGACCTTTTCGATGATCTTCTCTCGTAAAGATGTCAGTTCAGAAACGAGCGAGACAATGGAAGTCTTTACCGGAAATGATGACGCAAATTAAAGGCGGATTTCGAAGCAAATCCCGCGCCGACCGCGCCACGCGGTCGCAAGTCTCTGTGTGGAGGTCTTTTGACTATGAGCGTGAAAAAACGTTATGTTGTAATGGGTGCCGGGGGGCATGGGGCTGTGATAGCCGATATTCTTTATAAGCGCGGATTTGCTTTAAAGGGTTTTTTAGACGATGGCGTTGATGTCGGAACTGAAGTTCTTGGGGCGAAAGTGCTTGGGAATATTAAGGACTGCATTTATCATTCTGACTGTGTATTTATAATTGGAATCGGTGATAATGCAATACGAAAGAGAATAGCCGAAACATACCCATTAGAGTATGGTTCGGCTATCCATCCATCGGCAATCATCGGCGATGAAGTTAAGATCGGGCGCGGTTCGGTCTTGATGGCGGGAGCTATCATCAATCCCCGCTCTTCTGTTGGCTTGCACGGTATTATAAACACAGGGGCAAGTATTGATCATGATAACAAAATCGGCGATTTTGTCCATATTTCACCTCGCGCAGTTCTCGGCGGTGATGTATATGTGGGTTATGGTACGCATGTCGGGATTGGGGCTTGTGTCAGAAATGGTATTTCGATCTGCGATGATGTTATCGTCGGTGCAGGTGCTGTTGTTGTCAAGGATATTGTTGAGTCCGGCACTTATATAGGCGTACCGGCACGTAAAATAAGGTAAAACCACCCCGCCCTACGGGCACCCCTCCGCGGAGGGGAATTTTAGCGACCCTCTTTAGTAAATGCAACAGCATAGCAACGAGGTGGCACAGAACTTATGTTCCGACATCCTAAGCCTTTTTGGAATTATTCTTCTCGTAAATAATTCCCAGTCCGTGCAGAATCAAATTCGGATCATGAATTATATCGTGCTTGCAGTGGCAATATACGGGCTCAGCCAACCCCCCGGTCGCTATTACTGCCGCCTTTTGCCCAAGTTCTTCTTCAAAGCGCTCTATCATTCCATCTATTGCTGATGCAGTTCCTAAAATAATACCGCTTTTTATACAGTCTATCGTATTTGATGATATGCTTTTAGTAGGTGCTTCTATGGGAATACGCGGAAGTTGCGAAGTTCCTGCCGCAAGCGCATTCATCGACAATGTAACTCCGGTCAGAATTGCTCCGCCAAGAAAACTCCCCTTTTCGTTTAAGACAAACATCTTAGTTGCCGTCCCCAAATCAACGATTATTGCCGGCAGCGTATATAAAGAAAGCGCACCAACCGCAGTTGCAACCATGTCTGCGCCCAGTTGCGCAGGGTCGTCGATGAGAATGTTAAGTCCTGTCTTTACTCCTGCACCGACAATTATTGGCCGGACTCCTGCAAGCCTGATGGTAGCGTCACGGAATGTACTCGTCAGAGGCGGCACAACAGATGAAATAATCCCACCCTCCAGACCTGCCCGCTTTATCCCATGAAATTCTAGCAGGCCGTTTATTTGAACCGCATATTCATCTGCGCTTCTTGCGACATTTGTTGAAATTCTAAATACATGTCTTATTTCACCGCTATCTATACATCCGACGGTGATGTTTGTGTTGCCTACATCAAGTGCTAAAATCATTTTTACTCCCTCAGTCAGCGTAGCTGACAGCTCCCTCGGAGAAAGAGCCAAATTTTCCCTCAGTCAGCATAGCTGACAGCTCCCTCGGAGAAGAAGCCAAATTTTGTACTGTCTTTCTAACTTACAAGAAAGATTATATACTCTCTGTCTCTGTCTGTCACTGTTTTTACATCACGGACTGCCAAATTATCACTTTGCTCCAGATAACTTAAAAGCAAATCCTTTTTTGTTTGCGGTTGCAAAATAAGCCTTTTGCCATTTTTCGACCAAGGGGTTTCTTCAAGTATCTCAATTATTGTCTCGCCTCCAACCCCCGATATAACTATGGTATCTATATCATTTTCATTGATGCCGGTCAGCCCCGGCGCATTTATGAAAGTAATTTTTTCCGTCAAATCATATTTTTCAGCCGTTCTGACTGCCGCCATAAGTGAGCCCGCACTGATGTCAGATGCGATAACCCGGTCAGCAGCCCCGGTCTGAGCCAGATATACAGGCAATTTGCCATGATCTGTGCCTATGTCTGCAACGTTTGAGCCGGTTTTTACAAACTCGGCAATGGCTTGCAGCCTTTTCGGAAGCTTAATAATACGTTGTTCCATTTCTCCCCCCTAAATACCAATTTATTTGCGATATCTACTGAAAATACTCAATCGGGTAGGTGGTCACCCATTAATTGAGTGACCGACCTCCCACACCACCACTCATGCGGTTCACGCAAGTGGCGGTTCCAAGTTTTACACTCTAACTTTCTGGTAATATTCCGAGAAGAA
>Ga0123355_10017207_pt1 | contig 11416 bp, 10 predicted proteins | sample TergutEmb28metaG_3_FD_89872 | JGI IMG/M metagenome (GOLD analysis project Ga0123355, IMG submission 89872) | Embiratermes neotenicus P1 segment gut microbial communities from Petit-Saut dam, French Guiana - Emb289 P1 | ecosystem: Host-associated > Arthropoda: Insects > Digestive system > Gut ...
ACGCTTGTGAGTGCGGTAATGAACCTTCGGGTTCCGTGAAATGCGGGGAGTTTCTTGACTAGCTGCAGACCAGTTAGCTTCTTAAGAAGGACTCTGCACCATGGAGTAAGTAAGTAAGTAAGTGCCCGGTAACTGCATCACGTCCATCGGGCTGACTGTTCGTACGTGGCAACAGTGGGGCTGCTGAACAAACTGTCGTCAGCGTCTGTCAGTGCCTGTCAGTATCTGTCAGCACGTTCCATCTTTTATACATAAGGACCTACCTGCGCGTCTACGCACATTTAGCGTGCCAGTCGCTACAAAGACCATCCATTTATCGGTACGAACTTTTTCGTGCATAAACAGTGTAAACGAAACTAAAATACACCAATAATATAAACAGCCAACTAGATGCAACAATAATAATTTTAGTAATGATTTCAATCAGCTCAACATGTTTCGGGCGACAATTTCGCCCATCCTCAGGAGCGCTAGACTGTGTTTACAGCTTGTGGTATAAAGCACCGACGATGCTGCCTGCTGGTGACCTCATCCTGGTCGCCAGCAGGCAGCATCGTCGGTGCTTTATACCACAAGCTGTAAACACAGTCTAGCTCTCCTAGGGATGGGCGAAATTATCGCCCGAAACACGTTGAGCTTATTGAAATTATTAATAAAATTATTATTGGAGCATCTAGTTGGCTGTTTATATTATTGTATCAATGATGCACGGTCACACAAACATCAGTTCTAAAATACACCGTTTTATCTCCAACACACATTTACCCAAACACAATGTCTACAGCTCCGCAATCCTTACCGTGTCTGTACATTTCCGAACTTGCATATTCGCGGATCAACAATGCAGTTTTAGGACAAAACTTCGAACAACTTCTGGTGAAGTATCGGCTGTCAAACAAGAGTTGCCGAGCGTCCGTTTGCCTCTCAGTGAGGACATCTAGAAGGGACACACACACATACACAATACATGCACACATACATACGTACATACACACACACACACACATACGATACATACACACACATACATATACATACACACACACCCAGACATCGACGTAAAACCGAGGGGCGCGGGTCAGTCAACAGCACTTACCCCTCGCTTTCAGGAGATCCCGGGTTCAAACGTCGGCATACGTAACAATTATCCCTACACAAGTACTCTGCTGCCTGTGATATATGTACTACCTTAAATTACGCTAAGAACGCTTCTTTCCACATTCCATTGTATTCAAAGTGCACCAAGCATACCATGATTCGATGTTATATGGTCACCTACCGATACCGTCGTTAAACGAGCCAGTAAATACAGCGCGTAACTCGCCCTTGAAACGCATTATGCCCTTCTGGTGCCTTAAAAGTATTGAACTTTACGTGCAATATGAAGTTAAGTTTGTTCTGTTCCTCTGTCCGTAGCGGTACCGGGGACGTACGTTAGAGACGGCCGGACTCTTTCCGAGAAAGACGACGACATGCTGGAGGAGCCGCGGGAAGACAGGCAGTTCGTGGGGTGGCCAGGAGTGCTCCCGGTGGGACCCTGTTTCACCAGCAAGGGGGTGTTCGGGCGGTGCACGAGCTTCAGGCAGTGCTACCCCTACTTTAAGCTGCCCGAACTGAGCAACTGGGAAACGTGGATCCTGGGCATGTACGACACGTGCAGCTATTTCACAAGTTCGGGAAGGCAGGTGAGAGCCATAAGTCACTAGGAGCCCTGGAATTTGGGCATGCACAGCATATGCAAGTAGTATGAAATTTCGGGACGGCAGGTGAGTTACATAGCAAACGGTAGACTTGAATGTACGGCATCCACGACAGTCGCAGGTACTTCGTGAGTGCAGACAGACCAAAACCGTAGACAACTGGGAGATCTGTATTCTGTGCCGGTATATGTGCTGCTAGTACATAACTTCAGACACAAAGGTGAAACCCATATTCCAGTGGGAGAGCTGGGTAACAGACACACACGACACATGACCTTACAGGAGAGTTACTGCCGCGAAACACCAGCAGCTGGAGTCTTCGATCCCAGGCAGTAACGGTTTGTGAAGCTATTACCCAAGTGCAGTCAGACATCAGAGTTATTAACGAGCACCACAATAAACTGAAACACGTGGACCTTCGGCACGTACGTCACGTGCAGCTGGTCGATCTCTGATCCAATTAAAGTTTTCTTGGATTAACCATGTTGTATCCTGAGTGTGATGGTCGAAGTCAGGTATGCAGTTGGTGACCGAGCGGTTGGTTCCTGAGGGAAACTGGTTCAGGCTCGTGCTGGGCACTTAAGAATTGATATTCAACACTCCAACCACAACTCTTGGAGAGTAGATAATGCTGATTTATTGTAGCTCGTTGATAGGAGATTAATGTAAAATAATTGATGTAGTGCGCTGTGGTGATAAATGATGCAGCGCACTGTTGAATAATTTGTAAGTACCGCTCGTAGGGAGAACAAAGAAAATTTGGCTAAGTGATCAGACAGAGATTCCTCTAGCAAGTGACGACCAAGAATGTCCCCCGAGGCTTCCAATCCCCCGGATTAAGTAGCATCAGAATTTGGGGTCGAGTGACGTCAGAGGACGTTGGCACTACACCAAACGTTATCAAATATGGTCATAAGTTCCCGCAAATACAAGCGTCGTTACAGCTGTCTCAACAGCACATTTCAATCGAGCAACCCTTAAGAAAGAGTTTAAAATAAAGGGGTAGAAGAGAAATTCTCCCCGAGAACGGATGTGGAGTGGGTGCGTGTGTCGTTTCCGATGGCAAGTGACAAAGGCCACGACACACGCGCGTTGCATCTTACACCATAACCGAGAATAAATGGTCTCTTGGCGAAATTAAAATCGCCGGACGCGACAACCATACTGTGACTATGGTAAGGTATCTGCATTTCGCCCTCCGCTCTGAGACCAGTTCAGCAGTGTGGTATACCGCATTTCACTGAATGTACGCCATTACTTTCTCATATGATTCCAAAGACCATAGACAAGTCACGCAAATGATGCAGATCTGTATTCTGACCTTCAGCTCGTCATAACAAAACTGCACAGTGTTCAAAGCAGGTAGCCTGCTGCAACGTGACTTCTGACAGCGACGCTCAGAATGTTGACGGCTGAGTCCCGACAATCCTCCTGGGACGCAGCACTTGGTGACTGCACTTCCCTCCTGCAAGTATTGCCGGTTGCCTTGGTGACATCCTGGGGACCGTCTGCTGTAGGCTTAAGTCTCCGTCACAATGTCATGCAGTAACAGCTGGCTATGAAGTTCCGTAGGGACGTATTCGTTAGGAAAGAACGGAACAGCACTGTCTTCCATAATGTGATAAAAGCACCATTCTGCGGGTCACATAAAAGGCAGACCACTTCTGAATACCAGCCGTGCAGAACTGTGTGTTACTCACACCGTCGTATGTTCAATACACTGACCGACAAATGCACTTAATACAACAGCATAATTTACAAACCACAAAACACAATTCGTGATAAGTATCAGTCCTACTCGTTTAAAGATGACACTTAGAGCGATTAATACCTGATGTGGAGCGTCGGTCTTGTGACCCTTTTTGTTCATAGACTCCCTGAAGATGGCACTCCAGTGTCGAAACATGTAGGGGTGATGCTTATCAAGTATTGTGTTTTGTGATCTGGATTATATTAAGTGCATTTTTGGTCAATATATTTAATCTAAAGTTATTTTGTATGGGTGTGAAACTTGGTCACTCATGTTGAGGGAGGAATGTGTTTGACAAAAGGGCGTTGAGGAGAATATTGCGGGCCTAAGAGGGACGAAGTAACAGGGGAGTGGAGAAAACTACATAATGAGAAGCTTAATGATCTGTACTGATCACCCATTACTCTTTGGATGATCATATCGAGATGAATGAGATGGGTGGGGCATGTAGCATGTATGGACTAGAGGAGGGGTGTATACAGGGTTTTGGTGGGGAAACCTGAGGGAAAGAGACCACTTGGAATATCCAGACGTAGATGGGAGGAGAATATTAGGAATGATTTTCAGGAATTGGGATGTAAAGATATGGACTGGATTGATCTGGCTCAGGATAGGGACAAGTGGTGGACACTTGTGAATGTGGAAATGAACTCTCGGGTTCCACAAAATCCGGGGAATTTTTGGACTAACTGAGAACCGGTACGTTTCTCAAGAAGGAATCTGCTCCATGGAGAAACTAAGTTTAATTAATTTAAAGTAGTGTTTTATATACACAGTGGACGATTTTCGGTCAGGGGTTATTCGGTGGAGGAGGCTAGGCAAACGGCCACAATGATAATAACTGTTACAGAGTCTAATACAAACTCGCCAGTGCTACAGCAGATGCTGAAGATGTTGCCTTCCTGGCCAAACGCACTCAGTACATCTGCGGGACACGTTCTTAAGTCTTTAGCTGATTTTCGGAAAATTTCGAAATCTCACAGCGGCTTTGTTTCTGAGTTCCTCCGCAGGGTGCCGTTTGTTTTACAACTTTATCTCGTAACCCTCCCTATAAATAACGTTCACCAGTCACTTTGTTTACATGGAACTGGTTCTCACGGCAACTGGTACCGAGATTTTCTGCTCGTCTCCAAAAAGACTTATATTTCGATAAAGAGTCTCGCACATGGCCCACACGCACACAGCGGTTTCTGCATAACGCATCACCAAGGGCAACGCGATTATTCACGGCGGCATCCACTTATCGTCGACAGCTGTGGTTACATCCGCGGCCAACTACAGCGTACCGGGGAGAAATCGGAGTTAACGTGTTCGGCAGGTATACTGAGTGAATGGGTCAGGAGGGCAACATTTTCATCATCTGGTGTAGCAGTGGTGAGTGCGTATTAGGCTTTTTGAAGGTTATTATCCACAGCGATCGATTGTCTGTTTAACTAACCCCCTTCACCGACTGTTACCCTCCCGACCAGCGGCATTGGACGCACCGCCTTCGTATGCCGCTGGTCGGTCAGGCACAAAATGGCACACCGTTTTTAAAACAGAACACGACAGCAGGAAGCAAAGCTTGAAATCACTGTTGCAGATGTTTGGGGTGTGCTGTACAAACCCAGGTACAGTGCGCCCCACACAACCTCCGCGCCCTACACAACCTCCCCCAGACAGCCCTAAGGAGGAGGAGGAGGAGGAGGAGGAGGAGGAAGAGGAGGAGGAGAAGCCAGGTACAGTTCCCAGCCCCAATCCAATCCCACCAAACTGGCCACCTCCCATTCAAACGCATCCGCCCGACCACACTATTCCACCTCTGCCAACACACCCCCCGTCTCCAGGATGGCCTGGCCTCCCTGCAAGTACAGACCCTCCGTTGACAACCCTTGCAACAACTGAAACCTCCAAACCCCCGACTTTAGTACCATGGCCCCCTGTTACTACACAGCCGACCCCTAAACCTCCGCCTGCCCAACCTCCAGCACCGTGGCCTCCAACACACCCTCCTATACCCACACACCCACCTTTTCCCACATACCCACCCGTTCCCACACACCCACCTGTTCCCACACACCCACCTGCTCCCACACACCCACCTGCTCCCACACACCCACCTGTTCCCACACACCCACCTGCTCCCACAAACCCAACTGTACCTACAACTGAGGCCAGCATCCCACCAGCACTAGCAGATGCTTCATGTGGGGCAAAGAATGGTAACCAGGAACAGGAGCGCATCGTCGGAGGACACAATGCAGAGCTGGGAGAGTGGCCCTGGATGGTAAGTACATGCAACTGACACTTCTAGAGCAGTCCGAAGCAACGCCCGACATTGTCAAGCACATGGATATCAGAGTTTAGCCTTCATAATACACTGTCAGAATGAAAAAGCAGCTAACGTCACAGCTTGCCACTGTCACTCACCACAGCATAAATAAATTCCACACATTTTCCCAGCACAACGTTGTGAACATTCACCTGGTTACCCTTGCCAAAGTCATTAACTGAAAGCTTAGTCTTGGTCTTGCTAATTTGAACAGGCACCACAGTAGTAGGCCAGGGGCACTAGCATGCATAAAATGTGAGTCACAGGCTGCAACCTTCTCAGTGAGCCTGTGGCTGACAAGTCCTTCACAATGAAGAAGCATAGCAAAAGACCAAGTAACTACCCCAAGGCCCTGGCTTATTGGAGCATTTTACCTTTAAATAAAATGATCAGGCCACATATTGTGACACTTGTGTTCAAAACAGAAAATATTTACTGAAAAAACGATATTGCTCACAGCAGCTATGCGGATTGGTGGTGATCACATGACAAGGAAAATGTAGATAGAGGTTTGTGGATTCACTTAACCATTACTGAATTACATCACTTTAAAAATGTAAGTATGCTGATGATAAAACCCACAATAAAACAGTACAAGCAGTGAATGCCAATTTATTATTCATTATAAGTCCTCTAAGAAGTACGACAAGTTTAAATACACAGCGCAATTGACACATCATGTATATCAAAAGCAAGAGCACTTACAAACCTCAGCACTGCACCTTGTTTCATATTAACTAGTTTTTAACTTTCTCCACACATGAATTCCTGGATTCGGCCATGAACCACAACCGTTTCCTTACGAATCCAGGCAGCTCTGTTCAACGGTGGGCGACAGTTCTGTGGCGGTTCGCTGATCGACAGCACACACATCTTGACTGCTGCCCACTGCGTGGCTCAGTAAGTACCCCACAAGACTTCCATAAAAGGTTTTCGGATGACAAAGCATTCCCACATAATTGCTTTGTTGGCTGTCATGTGATAAAATATGTTCTTCATGTATCTTCACGCGGTATAATTTACTTTATCTGCCCCGTGTTCGAAAGACTGAGTAAAAGGACAACAATGCTTTGAACAACTGTCGTACCCCAGGTATTTTCCAATGATTTTCTAAAACCAGTAAATAACATTAAATGCTGAAAGTATAGTCATCTTGGATCTAATGCTACATAGTTCACACTCTAGTGTCTAGGACAAAGCTGCTGCTTCCATCTCGAGTCCAAGCAACAGATTCCAGATTCCTTCAAAATGCTCATATTCATCCTTCACAGAACGACACGTAACATTCAATAAGACAGCAGTCTCTGTAATAACTTCTGTGACAACCTGCAAATCTTTCTTCAAACTTCCTTTGTCTCTCAGCCATGAATGTAACGCACAGCCAATGACAGACGACAAAAAGTGCAAATGTATACAGACCAGTGTGTATCTGTTCAACACGTTACTGGTGTACCAATATAAGAGAGACAAAACTACATATTGCAAGTGGCCTACATCATCCATATGCTGAATAACTGTGTTGCAGCATGAGTTCGTGGGACGTGGCACGTCTGACCGTGCGGCTTGGTGACCACAACATAAAAATCAACTCTGAGGTGCGGCATATCGAGAAGAGGGTAAAAAGGGTGGTGCGGCATCGCGGTTTTGATTCGCGCACTCTGGTAGGTAGCAATACACACTGCATTTCGTTAAACTGTATTGCATAAGGTGGGTACCCAGTGACAACATCACAACATGTCACAACCCAACCACAAACGTTTTCACTGTTGGGACCTCAGACCTAATTTATGCTGAAGAGCAGTTTGTGTTGTAACACAAACTGTCAGGTCCCATTACATCATTACATGTTGTAATTCAATTGCTAAAGTGCCACTTTGTTTCAGTACAATGACATTGCCATTCTGACGATGGATTCACCTGTCACCTTCACACATCAGGTGAGACCAATCTGTCTCCCAACAGGTAGTGCACTGTATTCGGGGATAACAGGAACTGTCATTGGTTGGGGCAGTCTGAGAGAAGGTGCGTATACTACTTGTTTGCTCTTTTAAGCTTGTGGTTCCGTGCATCATAATTCAATGTGAATAAAAATCCAACAGATGCAACAGTATGCAGATATTTATTCACTGCAAAACTACTCTACATGTTTCGGGTGTCAAAGCACCCATCATCAGGAGCATTAAAAACTGTACCCGCAGCCTCCGGTACAGGTCCCCTCCTATGTGGTCTGATCCGGATCAGACCACGTAGGAGGGGAGTAGCTGTACAAGTAGTATGACCTGTACTGGAGGCTGCGGGTACAGTTTTTAATACTCCTGATGATGGGTGCTGTGACACCCAAAACATGTAGAGTAGTTTTGCAGTGAATAAATATCTGCATACGGTTGCATCTGTTGGATTTTTATTCACATACTCGTTTGCTCATTCCTCTGCATGTATGTAGAACCAATACAGGATCATCTTTGTAACACACTGTAATGATACAGGAGGCCACCAGCCTGCTACACTACAGGAAGTCAATGTTCTGATCTGGACGAATGAAGCCTGCCGGTCCAAGTATGGTCCCTCAGCACCAGGCGGTATTGTAGAGCACTTCCTGTGCGCTGGGGACAATGGTCATGATTCATGCAGTGTAAGTTTACTACAAATTTGTTATCCATATCTCATGACACAGTGATCAGCTAACTACAGCCAAGATAGGCCTAATGGGTTTGCTAAGCCAGAACAAAGATACATTACACTTAAGTAAATATATTTACAATTTTAAGGTGATTCTTTAGGAACACAAAACTCTGAGTCTGTTATCAGAGTATGCAGTAATGTCTGTTATTAACGCATGCAGTTATGTCCATTATAAGAGTACACAGCAATCTGTTACAAGGGGATAGATTAATGCCTGTTATAAGAGCATGCAGTAATGCCTGTTATAAGGGTACACAATAATGTCATTATAAAAGTATACAGTAATGTCTGTACTCACAAAATGTTTTGACATAAAGTGGTGTTTCATACAGGAAGACTGTTTCAAGCACAGGACTCACAGCCAGCTACAAATGTTGTCTATTCAGTATTGCTTTCAAGCACTCATTTTAAAAGAAAGCATTCATAAGGATTAAGAAAAAAATATTTAAACTTTTTTTGTCCAATGAACGCCTAGTCCAGAGAACATAATACTGTACTGTAATGCAGCCTGAATCACTAATTTCAGTATGAAATAAGCAGACCTCATAATGTCCATTTCCTTACAGCCTACAGTTATAGTCAAACTACATATTATTGCTGTTCTTTTGTATTACTGTGAAGATGTTACTGGATGCAGTAATGCCAGTGTCACTCCCAGGTCGCAAGTTAATGCTTACAATTCACATCAACATCCCCAGAAACAGTCACCTAGTTAAAAAGTTGAAATGGGAGAGACAATCTGACACACAGCATGGCGATCACATAAACCTACATTCTTCACATAAGGAAAGCATGTTCAGAATTAGACATATACCTGTGAATACAGACATTCATTACGCTGTTTTGCACAGTTTACAAAAACACATTACACCATCTTTTCCCTACTACCTGCCTGAATTACAAGAGTTGTATCTGACATTTTGATAACTGGTGACAGGGGGACAGTGGAGGACCACTGATGATCAACCAGGGACGCTGGATGCAGGTTGGAATTGTGAGCTGGGGTATTGGCTGTGGCAAGGGGCAGTTCCCTGGTGTGTATACCCGAGTCACGCATTTCATGAGCTGGATCACCAAGAATCTCAAGTAGTTCCTTACAACCAACGGCATGCAGAGTTTCTAGTTTTGAACTGTGTGACTGAATCAGTACGGGTCTGTGTTACTGAGTGTGTTGTGTGTCCACACAAAGAAATACACTTAACTTATTCATTTATTTTTTTCTTTTATTGTTATAGGGTAGCATAGTATTGTCCACTTTAATATTATCCTCCCATCAATGCCTAGGTCTTCCAAGTGATATGTTTCCTTCCTGTTTCCCCACTAAAAACATATACACAATTCCCGTTACTCCATACAAGCCACATGTCCTGCCCATTTCATCCTTTTTGATTTGATTACCCAAATAAAATTTGGTGGGGAGTATAAACCTTAGAGCTCCTCATTACATAATTTTCTCCTGCCTCCTGCTTTGTAAGCCCTGTTTGGCCCAAACAATCCTCAGCACCCTCTTCTTGAACTTGCTCAGCCCTTGTCCTTTTGTTTATGTGAAAGATCAAGTTTCATACCCATACAACACAAGCAAAAATATAGTTCTGCATACTTGACTTTTTGTATTTCCAAACAGAAAGAGTACAAAAAAAGAATCTGAACCACATGGTAGCAAGCATGCCCTGATTTTAACGTGTTCTTATTTACTGTACTTCATGCATGATGTTTTGACACATTAGTACTGTTCCCTAACGTTTGAAATTTGCCACAGAGTTATTACATATCTATCTGTTGTGATTTTGTCCTGCATTATGTTGACAAGATACGAAGATAATGTTCTCTCAGGATTTACTTCATTACCAAACACATGACAACCAACTAACAAAGCTTCTTTATTTTTCTTTAGAATATGTATATTTTGCACAGAACAATAACATTATCAGCATAGACCAAAGTTGATTTGTCCCATTGAATATCTGTCCCTTACAGTTTTCTTAGATATTCCCAGTAACACATTGTAAAGCAAAGTTGAAAACCAATAGTGATGAAACATCTCCTTGTTGCTGGCCATTCTGAATAGATAATTCATCTGACAAATAGTTGCCTATCCACAATTTATTATATTTGTCATTTAAACACATTTTCCAGCTTCATGAGTACACCAACCTCAAAGAGCATGCATCCTAACTGAATTATTATGCTTTCTAGAAGTTCACAAATAGTTGCTATACTGCCGCAATGTATTCCAGTTTCTGATCAAGTATTTGTAAAATAACTGATCAGTAGGTGATCTATTTCACTGAAATTCAAACTGATGATCCCCCATAATTATGTTAACACAAGGAGTTAACTTTGACAGATGAATACTGGATAAGACTGTGTATGTAGTTGATTACAGCGATACACAAAAATAATTACTACAGTCAGTTCTATCACCATCTTTTGGTAATTAACACAATGGGATGGCTTCCATAAAGATTTAACATCCTGTTTATAAATAGGTACAATAACACATGTCTTTCATCTTGAGGTAATATTTTAGTCCCTGATTGGATCAATGATGTAGGAATTTTATCTATATGTGGGTTTTCCTGTATTTGAAGACTGACATCTTAAATTAACAATACCACATTTACTGTAGCATTTGTAACAGTAAGTTTGCTTTATCATGATTATTTATTAATTCCTTGCAACAAAAACTGCCCTGTTGCTAGTTTGAAACTGTGCACAGTCTTGAGTGAGATCAGCATTTACAAGATCACAGCCGTCAGGTCAGTTACTAACAACCTTCACACAGCAGAGACCTTAACAAGCTACTCAGCAAGGTCCCTGCACTTTATGGAAACCAAAGATTCATTACTGTGTTCATCCAAGCCTGCCAGCCGCCCAAGTCTGAGGTATATGAATACACTCTACAACACCCCCCCCCCCCCCCCCCCCACCAAAACAACGAGTGGCCCAAAAAAAAAAACCCTGCCCCCGACA
>Ga0123355_10017208_pt1 | contig 11416 bp, 5 predicted proteins | sample TergutEmb28metaG_3_FD_89872 | JGI IMG/M metagenome (GOLD analysis project Ga0123355, IMG submission 89872) | Embiratermes neotenicus P1 segment gut microbial communities from Petit-Saut dam, French Guiana - Emb289 P1 | ecosystem: Host-associated > Arthropoda: Insects > Digestive system > Gut ...
GAAACTGGCGAATGGAGTGGGTAGCCAGTACCCTTCACACCACCTTGGATCATGGTGTATCCAGCATTACTACCGCTGATGCGCACACCTCGGCTACCAGTAGTCGACTGAACTAACGCTCCTGCCGATTTAAATGGACTCGTCCGTTTCGGCGAAAGACAAAATCTGGTTTCTGCGCGTGTGCCATCACATTTCAAACGCAGTCTAACTGCAAACGAGCGTGTAATAAAACACATCAATCTTACATCCGATTTTTTTTATCCAATGCCCCCACATGTCCTTTACGGACTTCGTGGCCTTCCCTCCTGGGCATGGCAGAAGTGTAACCGACTTCTGAGTTTGGGTCGCCCATGAGGCGCGGTTACGTTGTCCCGATGATGTGAGTGGTGATATAGGAGGATGTAGTGCCAGGAGGGCCCTTAAACCTAATTTATACTATCCTACCCAGACCATGGTCACCGCGGGAATTCTCCCCTTCAGGGAACATTCCTACGGTAGAACCGGGAATCGAACCCGGGACCTCAAGATTAGTAGTCAGATACTCTGACCACTAGACCACGAGGCTGGTCACACCCGAAATATTAAAGTATATAAAACAGCAGTTGTGGTATGTGGATGCTGTGGTTAGTAGGGTATCAAAGTTTCCTAGTAAAAATTAGGTGTTGGTATACACATAACTGCATCGTAAATAACGGCATGTGAACTGTTACCAGGAACGTTTTTGATGTCATTGTAAGCATGTGTTTGTTCGTGTAAATAAGTTGGCATGCGTCTGCATTCACAAGGAATTTAGAGTGGAACTTCGCTTGTTCAAAAACATCTTGTGTCTTTATTGTTGAAACCTCTTAAACGTGGTCAGAAATAACCTTCTGTCAATTCGTGCATCTTTCAATAAATTTTCTTTCTCTATAATAAAAAAAAAATTATACTGAATATTTATAATACCGTATATTTTGAGTGACTGCGCCATTTCTTGTTTGCATTTGGAAGGTTCCGAGTCCAAATTTTGGCATGTACTTGTCGTGGCTTTCCTCAGGCCTTCCACGCAAATGTCGGAATTGTGTCTCAAATTAGGTCACAACCATATCCTTGTGCATCCCTTCTGTTTCAGTTCTCATGAATTGGCCTAGCTTTTCGCACGGTATATAACTTAGATAAAATTACTGACAGCGTCATTAAATAAATCTTCAGCACAAAATATTTTTAGTCTGTAATCTCGTTCTTTATTTCTATCAAAACGGTGTATATCTGTTATCCGTTAAATCTGTAATTTTGTCAGTGACTGAAAACGGCATTACTGATAGGCACTCAACCATTACTGAATTCAGAGTTACTGGAATTTTTCAGGAGGTGGAAAGTGGTTGTGACCCATTGTACGAAATCATCTCGCCAAATTTGCTGGCATTATGGTGAAAGTAACCATATCCCCATGCATCAGCACCACACTTCGAAAAAGCACACGAGGAATGAAAAAAAAAAGAGTGTATACGTTTTGAAGCCCAGCCCTTGACCAAGGATTCAGGTTCACAGTATGACCGGTTGGGCCTCAGCTGAAGATTCCTCGGTGCATATTGCATACGTCTTTAGGTGGTCCGCAAGGCCCAGAGAAGGATCTCGATGCTGTGTAGATGAGCAATCTTGCGCCTATAGGAACCCAGTTCCATACTGTAGAGGTGCCAAACAATCGATCGTAATCTATTGGTCGATTACGGCCGATTTTAGGTCTCTATGAAAATTTACTGGCCTCCTCCGTACGATCAATAGCTCTTCGTTTGAGAGCATTTTTTATTAACCTACTTCTACGAAGAAGCCTTATCCCAGGTTAAAATAATTAAATCAAGATACCGAAGTCGTCTGACAGATGAACATTTAAAATACTGCCATCACTTGTGCATAAGTAATTACGAATCCTCTTTCAGTAAGTTATCGCAAGATATGGAGTGTTATGCACGAACTTCGCAATAGGAAGGTTACCGAAAACACATTGTAATTATGGTAAATTGCTTTAGTTTGGAAAGATCGACTTTTAGTAAGTGAAACAATTGTATTTTTGTGCTTCAAGTTATCATGCTATTTTACGTTTCTAGTTGACCTAATTTTAATACATTATGTACTATGATAGATCTCGAAAGATTTTCTGACTTCAGAGAAGATAAGTACAAAAGTCTGACTCACGTATGCTCCACTGTTTCGACCATGTCTGTAAGGTGTGGTTAGCTTATGCCGTATGAGACAACGGACCCGGAAAGCCGTCTCTGTTATCAGAAGGTGCATTTTCTAACGATGACTATGTTAGAACGCTTTACGAGAAATTGCGTTTTGGTTTCATATGCGTCTGACATTACGAATTGTTGTGCATTGCAAAGGTTAGCAAGATATGAAATGAAGAAAAAATTTCCCTATCGCAGATCACCCTGTGCAAATGATATGGTCTCTGTAGGAAATATGCATGTTGAACTACACAAGCTGTTTTACAACTGTGCTGGGCACGAAAGATTTTCTAGGCACTAATTGTAATGCTTTATAGATAGGGCCATTCACCACAATTATTTATTCTAATCTTAATCAACATCGCTGTCTTAATTGCCACGTGGTTCAAATCTCGCAAGACATTAATGGAGACTGCAATTACGGTCCTGTTATGAATGCGACTTTCATGATTATTCGATTCAATTATTGAGAAAAAGTGAAATTACTAATATTCCAGTTTCTTATGATGAAAAACAAATGGATCGTCTAAAGTCTCTGGAACGATCTGCAGCAGAACTCCATGATGACACATGACAGACGACATCCAAGCCATCCATTTTTAAACGGCCACCCGGATAAGCATGATGGGTAAAGTAGTAAATCAACATGGTGGAAGTACAGTGGTTGGAACTACCCAGCGATAGTTTGTATTGATTTATTAAACTGTGGCTTTTAAGACACTGTTAGTACGAAGGCGTATAAACATTGTACCAATTGCCAATATTATGGAGTACACGTAAACAGATATTTTAATTCTCACATCGGTATTGTTACCTTTATTGAAGGTAATGTTGGGTATATGTAATATAGGGCAGTTGTTACTGTACTATTTTCACGACATTTGTTGCAACCGATATGTGTAATGCCGCTTGTTTTGTGTCTTTGTTAATGCCCAGGGTAACTAGGTCTGACATTTCAACACTGACCCACATTCATTGACAGAACAGCAATTCGAACGCGAGTGACAAAAACTGTTACAACATGCAAAGGTTTTATTCCGTTTCAATTCAAAATTTCGAAGTGAGAAGTATGTTAATGTCTCTTCACCCTGAGAAGTATGTGTTATGATTAGCGATCTGATTGTAATATCGCCTTCTGAGTTGTAACTTGCTTTGTCTAAATAGTGAAGTTGATAATTCCACTACAATTTTATCGAGGTGTGTTATTCTTATGTCAAACATCCACAGATACGGTTAAAGTTTCCGCTGTAGGTCACACTACGAAGAATAAGATGACTATGTATAGAAGAAACTGACAACACATATTGTCTTTATTATTATTATTATTATTATTATTATTACTTCTGAGGAAGTCTATGGAAATTTTAATTAGCATTTTTTTCAGTTCATATTGTTTAGTGATGTGACCATGTTGGATGGGCATATCACAGTGAACAAAACAGATGGAGTCTTCACCGACATGTTCTGGTTTGTCGGAAGCATTTTGTTCCAGTGATGATAGTGTGGTGCTGATGACCAGTGACTCCATCTCAAATGAGAGATGTGCTTGCCAGTGCACCATGGAGGTATAACATTTAAATTCATTGTTTGTTAAGTTGATATAAGCTACAAGAAATGTCAAACAGTGCTGTCTTCTGGGATGTGACTGCATGTAATCTGGTGATGGAGGCAGGAAGTTCCTCTGAAACAGTATATGGTGTCACATCCCACAAGATAACACTCTTGATAGTCACTTGTGTGAGTACCTCAGTTCTCACAAGAAATATTGTTTTTCAAAATTTTGTAGTCATAAGTGTCTTGTCTATTCCTCTTAGACACTTATGGAACATTTTGATTCATTTCGTGTGGAGGTACAAATGTCTGCTGCAATAATATCCCCAGCCATCTCAACTCATTTCACATCTTCACCAGTCACTTCCCCTGCAATTCTATTTTAATGTTATTGTCTATCAATTTTTACATTCTCCAAATGTTCTCCTTTCTTCATGATTTACAATCAAAATATTGCATACATATGTTGTGTTACACATGGATGTTACATATCCCACTCAGTGTGGTTCCCCTTTTCTTGGACCCTGAGGATTTTGGAAGTCTAAGTTGATGGGGGGTCATTATGGAGCTTTTTTTAAAGGGACAGGGCTCCCATGACTTGGACATCAGGCTAAGGGCACAAAGGGCCTACCAAAGGTCTATGTGCATCAGGACCAAAAGGCTCAAACCCATTAATTATTCTATTCTGTTCTATCCCACACAGTATGTATATCTGGATTTACTTTTTTGTCTGCTTGGAGTAAGTGTTATGTCATAATGTTTCAGCTGCAGGAGAGTGACAGCGAAGAGAGATCATTGTTTCAAGATGAGTGTGCTGACATGTGTGGTGAAAGTTTCAGTGCATTGAAGAAGGGGCCAGATTGGCCTACAGTGGAGAAACAGTTGGTTACTATTGAGCCTCCTCCTGAGTTTCAAGATAGGCCGCCATCTCCTGTGGATCATGACACTAGCCTCTTAGTGTTTCAGCAAAAACAACACTTTCTTGAAAACATGTCAGCTGATGACCATGGTGTTCATTTACTTATACCTTGGTTGGAGAAGTTTGCTTCCAAACTAGTAGCTGCATTGCTGGAAGAAGCATTGTCTATTTCTTGCAAAGTTACTTGGTCAATCCAGTGCTCTCAGGAGTGCCACCCTGTAGACATTCAGCAAGCACATCAACAGGCAGAGCAGCATACAACACTCTCCCACAGCATAGGGCGATGGAGCGGGCCACGTCTCTGTTGGACTCCTGAATTGCTACCATTTAGCAGTCCTTGTAATCGTCCTGGTTCCCGCAGCTCACTTGCCTCTTCCCGCCTTTCAAGCTCACACAACTCACTGTCTGTTCCAACTGCGAACAAGGTAGATGATTCTAGCTTCATCACATCAGCAATGTCACATGATGTGCTCACTGCCAGTGAGATTAGTGATATGTATAATGTACCATTTGATAGTGATATCTATGCAGTGCCCATTGATGTTGTAAGACCGCCAAGGACACCACAGCGACCAAAACGTCAGCAGCGCCACCACCACCGCAAACGTCGGAGGCATGCATCATCTGATTCTCAGTCCGAACTGGATCGTTCAACACGGCAACAGATAAACGCCAGGGTCAAGACTGTCACATCTAGTCAGATCCAGGTGGTCAAACCGTCTTCATATTTTGATGCATCAAGTGATTCAGGAGGAGTGAAACGTCATAGTGTTCCTGGCCCCTCAGTGGCACGACAGACGCGTTCAGCAAGCGCAGATTGCCCATCAGCTGTTGTGGGAGAGCCTATCCATATGACTCTTCATGAGGTGCGCCAGTACCTGCAGAATCTGTACTCAAGTTCAAGTGATTCTTCTGACAACAAGAGCAAGATGGACATAGCTACTCCAAAACACCAGTATAAGACTGCACACAACAATAACAATAATAATCGAAACAACCATACGTGCATTGTAGAAGAGATGGACATTACATCCAAGAGTATGAACGGAAATATTGTAACAACTGATGTGAGAAAGAATAAGACGAACACATTTGTCATCAACGTTAAAAATAAGAAGACCAAAGATTTGTGTGATGTAATGGCAACAAAGGACAAAGAAACTTCTGTGAAGTCTGAAATTTCTGTGGACAAAGAGAGAGTTAAGAAGTCTCCCAGTGTTCGCCACAGTTTCTCAACCAATCTGAAACAGACCTTGTGCAACATATTCCGAATACGGAAATTGCCTTCTCCTGATCAGATTGCAACAGAGGATAATTCTGATACAGCAGGGTGTTGTGTGGGAAATGGGACCATTTCTACTGATGAGAGTGTTGATGTTCCGCAATCCATCAGTGGCAAAGCGCCATTCCTGACACGTGCACTGCCTCCCCTTCCTGCCGCTGTTATGCTTCCAGATGGTGACTTTGACTCCACTCCACTACCATCTCCTGAAGATTGGCCCATGGTTGCTGATGAAGAGGAGTTGGGAGAGGAACCCAGCATGGATTTTGCTTCGAGCATTGAGAAAGTGAAAGATGTGAGCCTATGCATGTGTCTGACATAGTGTCATTAGTTTTGCTTGGTTTGCATTCATTTTACTAACATATTATGGCCTTCAGGAAAATGACATTGCAGTAATGACTAGATAATTCACATGGAACTCCCTGGCTTAGTGAAAAGGCTTCTATACCCAAATCCCAGGTTGGAGACTGGCTAGATCAATTATAGATATTTGTGTATCTCTTTCCAATCCCTCAGTTATGACAAAGCTGAGGAGTGTCAGGAATAATAGAGCCCACATGAGGTTGCAGGTTCATCCACCTATCTCATGTAGTAGAGTTGTATTTTGGGTATGTCAACTGCACTGTCACTGAGACAGACAGAAGCAAAGGATGTCAATAACACAATAACGGGAGGCATTTGTTAATTCATAGCATGGCACAGAAAGGTATTTTATGAAAACACCTTTGAGAAGCAAATCATACAGTTGCACATTCTTGCAGTATGAAGTAACATTTTGAAATTAGGATTACATTGTATCTCTTGATGCATCATGTAGTTCTCAATTAATAAGAATTGCAGACATTTTTCAATAATAAAATGCTCACAGTTCCTTGGTACTATCATGAGTGCATGAAGTAGAATGATGACTGTGGTCAAATTTTATCCTTGCTTGGAGCATGCATATTCATTAACAGGAATGATGTACCAGTGACACTAGAACTATATTTGATAAAACAACATACCAGTGTCATTGTAGTACGTATTATATTTGATATAACAATAACAGTGCACCCATAACATATTAGTGTTGTGTTAGAATTAATAATAACACACCAGAGACCTTGTCCTTGTAGTACTGTATGTGTCATCTGGTCACTAACAGACTTTTTCCCTGATTCACTTTGACAGAATTTTACTGGACTTGGTTTTAGTTTATCTGACCTTTAGCTGTGGCTTGAGCTTGCTGTATTGATTTCAGTATCACAGTTTCTTCCTATCATTTCAGTATGGCTGGTACTGGGGTCCTATTTCTGGAGAAGCTGCTGAGAAGATTCTCTCAAATGAACCAGATGGTTCCTTCATTGTTCGAGACAGCAGTGACGATCATTACATTTTCTCATTAACATTCAAACTGAATGGCTGTATTCGTCACGTCCGGATTGAGCATGATCAGGGTTGGTAAAGTTATAACGGGCTATATGAACAATGTATGCAGTGATTGAAACAGAAATACAAGGTGCAACTGGCCACTGAGACCACGTAGGCTTAAACTTTAACAGTGAATTTTAACTTAGTATCTGTTCGAAATATCCTTCATTTTTCTTTGTAGCAGCTGCATTTAATGCATGGCTGAAATTAAGAAGAAAATATAATTCATTTACCAGTTGAGAAGCAGTGATTGGGCATGAAGCATGGCAATACTACTTCCCTATTACAGTTTTTACATTGAGTACAAGAATGCAGAAGAATTTGATATTTTAACAGTGGCACATATTAAACTGTAGTCTTCAAGGATGTAGCCCCGTATATTTGTGTGAGTGTGAGTGTGTCACCACAGGCCATAAAACCATAGTCTTATGGCACATTTGTATTTATTCCTATATATTAAAATTTATATGGTCCAGTTTTCAGAATTACAGTATTGTAATCATTGACATATTGAATTGGTTGTCTGCGTATTGCAGGTAATTTTAGCTTTGGAAGCTCTACTAAATTTAAAAGCCACACCATTGTGGACTTTATAGAGAATGCAGTGGAGCATTCTCGTAGTGGACGGTACTTGTTCTTCTTGCACCGACGACCTGTTCTGGGGCCCATGAGGGTGCAACTGTTACATCCAGTGTCACGATTCAAGCAGGTCCAAAGTCTTCAACATATGTGCAGGTAAGTGCTTGTCTGTATTGATCTCGTGGTTGGCACTCATGTTTCAAGTTCAGGGGGTTCTTGTCTGGGACATAAGCTGTCCTTGTCTAGTCTGGGATACAGATGCAGTTTGCAGTTGAGTGTTCAGAGAGCATTCATTTTGGATGCAGGCAGCAGGTTCCTCCACAGTAATGGTAACTATGAAGCAGTGTGGTGTCACATCCCAGAAGACAATCCTTATGGTCATCGCCATGGTAACTATAAACTTCCCAATCTAGATGAGTGATTTGGTTAAAGCTTTGGAAGAGAAAGAAGGAGATTTTATTACGATGTTGGAATGGATCTTTTGGAAGCATTTGTGTTTCAATTAGGCATGGTCCATGGTAGAATCTTATGTTGGAAGCCGCACCTGGCAAGTCTCTTATCAAGAAATTAGTCTCGATTGTGAGAAATGTACATATAAGGCAACACTTGTTTTTGGAATGGACTTACAGTCATATAACTGACTTACTGAAATTGTATTTGGTCTTTGAGTGAATTACACATTTAATAGTGAAATAAAGTATAAGAAAACGGTTCTAACTATTTGTGTGTGTGTGTATGTGTATATATATTTTACGGATGTTAAAAATATTTTCAGATCACTGAAAGGGAATTGAAAGTTGTATTTAACCCTTTGGGGACTGCCATCAGCTATGGTCTTTTTGCATTGTGCTGCTGAAAATGCCCAAAGTGAGCTGAGTTAAAACCAAGAACATGCCAATTATGGGACCTTTTTTTAGAGCCCTGTAGCTGGTGTGCTGTGTCCACCCAAGTGAAAAGGGAGCTTGTTTAGTATGTTCCAAATTAATTCCTGCTCCAAAGGGTCCATACTGTTAACATGTTGGTTAGAGGTACTGGGAGTGGGCAGGAGCCATTCAGAATTTCATAGCAGTGGAAATTGTGCATGTTTTAATAAAGTTTCAGCCTTCCAAACATATCTTGAAATACATTGGATACTTAAGTAAGTTATGGTTACATTGAAAGTTATACTGTTATGCTAATGTTAGTTATCATTTCTCTAATACTGAAATACAAAGAAGTTACATGTTATCACTACTCCAGTTTCTGAATATGAAATGAAAGTGATATGGGGTATGTTGGATGGGATAAATAGTGTAAGATAACCAGAAATATATATGCGAACTTTTAAAGAGTTTTAGGAAATTCAGAATTTTGGATATTTTCATATAGGCTTGTGTATGAGTGATGCTAATAATATACACCATGCTGCGTCTTATTTGTTCAGATAAGCCTAGAGCTGGAAATATGTTTTGAGGGTTGTAAAATTGGTATTGTATGTGTTATGGCAAGGTCCAGCAAACACAGTGGGTAATATTAACAAGTTTCATGACCATTTCCCACAGATTTGTGATATTGAAGTTGGTACGCCGAGACTTGATCCCATCTCTTCCTCTGCCACGAAGGGTGATCGACTACCTGAGCACACCGCACTACTATTCAGAGCAGCTAGTGGTGGAGGATGATCTAGCACCCTCTCTTGATGATATAGATATGTTTTCCTTTGTGCCACAGGGACTTTCCTGAGGTATGCCTTTGCTAGTCCTACACCAGGGTACCAGGAAATTGATGTAGGGAAAACATGAGACGCACTGTTTGGGGATGGCATGTTGCATTGTAACATATGTTATGGTGACAACATAATATGCACATCAGACATAATATCTGTGGTTGTAGGTACAAGTGTGATTCATGACTTTGATATTTAAAAGTCAGTAGGACCTCTTTGTCAGTCATGTTGTCTTATATGTGGGTTTGATTCCACATATAAATGTAGGTTTCCCTGAAACAAGCAGCTGCATAACACATGTTACAATAAGTGTAAACAAGGAAGCCATGTATTAGCTGGTCATTATGCACATTTTTCAGATTGCCCTTGTTTGTGGATAGTAAGAACAGTGAAGCATGAGGGGTGGGTTAACCCTCCATAGCATTTTTAGAGACCAAAATAAATACTGAATTCCTGCTGTGACAGGTTTGTGAAAAACAAAAAAGTGAGTATAATCTTTGGCTAACAGTCGTGTAAAATGTGTTACATACTAGAGTACTGTTAGAAGATTATAGACCTGGGCTTTAAAGTTACCGATTAAAATCACCTGGGATTTTGAATGATTCCTTGAAGTACAGATGGTTCAAAGGAATTTCCTGCAAAATTGTTGTTAAGCTAGCTAAAAATTAACTCTCACTTTCCTGCTGCCATGTTGAGAACATAAATCTTCTGTTATTTAAATATTTTCAAAAGAAAAATGTTAATTTGTTTTTTTCCAAATAAATTTTTCTATCTGTATATACACATATATACAGGCGGAACCCGTATCTGTGGGTAGCGCGTTCCAAGGCTTACTGCAGTTACATGAAACCGTGGATAATACCAGACGCTATGTATAACATGATATAATGTGATATTTATGTAACACACATAAATACGGTAAAGTTTGATAAATTACGCACAGTAAGACTTACCAACATTAAATAAAGTAATAATGAAATGTACTGTACACTACATTGTACATTTACAGTGTACTTTCTCTCTCTCTCTCTCTCTCTCGTATGCATGAAAGTAAGGGATTCTGACGTTTTAGCCTAATCCTCAAGAGATGAGAGAGCAATGAAAAAATGCAGTACCTGTACTGTACAGTATCATGTACAGTGTCAAGGGATGACAGAACAATAAAAATCATGCCTTTCCATCAAAGCGCTGTATAAGCAATGAAAAAACATGTTACTGTTACATATTTTACAATGTAAATCATAGCTGTGTACCTGTACATAACCTGTAATAAGAAAATTTTATTTGTTAAAAAATATCTTAGCCTATTGTGGGTATTCACCGACTTCTCCATTATTCTTGTTGCTTTCTGAACACAAACATTGCGATAACGCGGTAACTAATTCGAACAGCGAGAATGCTAGAAGCAGAATGGTGGCAAGTTTGCGGGCAAGCATGGGCAGAGGGACAAAGGAAGATGAGTCAAGTAATGGGCATGTTTGGGCTGCTGGATTTCACCATGTTATGGCCCATTCTCGCTTGGCACATGTGTTGAAACTTATGGACCATTTATTTCTTTAATATTCCAATTTTTGGGGGGGTTGTGGTAAACTGTGGATAACTGAAACCATGGATACGGGGGTCCGCATGTGTGTGTGTGTGTATATATATATATATATATATATATATATATATATATTTTGTGTGTTGTTTTTGTTTCTTTTTTTTTTTTGTGTGTTTGTTTTTTTGTGTGTGTTTTGTTTACAGTTTGGTATGTATTA
>Ga0123355_10017209_pt1 | contig 11415 bp, 4 predicted proteins | sample TergutEmb28metaG_3_FD_89872 | JGI IMG/M metagenome (GOLD analysis project Ga0123355, IMG submission 89872) | Embiratermes neotenicus P1 segment gut microbial communities from Petit-Saut dam, French Guiana - Emb289 P1 | ecosystem: Host-associated > Arthropoda: Insects > Digestive system > Gut ...
ACGCATGTGCATCACTTCTGGTGATGAGTGACACGGTCCACGCACAAACGTACTCTGTTTCTTAAAACATAGCTGCAAAAAATATGGGTCGCTTGGCGAGACGACAGTCGCCGGGCGCGACATGACACCCGAAACATGTAGAGTAGTTTTGCAGTGAATAAATATCTGCATATTATCGCATCTGTTGGATTTTTATTCACATTGAACTCGTAAGAATTTTGAATACTTCGTGAGGAGATGCTTGTTACTTTATTTGCAAAGTCCCTGTGTTATGCAGGGATGTTCACTTTTCCGAATTATATTCACAGTGTATTTGCGTCTCATTCAGTATTTGAAAGCCACAAGTGTCAAGTGGCGGACAATTCTATAGAAAATATTAACTCTGTACTTGCAGAAAACTAACATTCTCAAATCCATATTGTACAAGGAAGGTAGGACGACCGCCTTTCAGATGGTTGGATAGTACTGAATAACTTACAAGAAGGTGAGTTAACAAATGGAAAACCAAGACAGATAACCGAATAGAGTGGAAAAGCATCTTTGGGGAAATCAATTCTGGAACCAGGTTGTAGCATCAGTATAATGATGACGATGTGTAGTTGTGTCCGTTGACGCGAATACCAGAATGTCATTGTACTGATGTCAAGAGATTAAATACTTTCAACACTACACAATTTAAAGTTACACAAAGCACAGTTTTCCATATTGTATAAATTTTGAAATTGAAATATTTTTCAGATCGTCTTTTTTTGAGTGTCTCACGACAAGTCCATCGCCTCTTCCAAACCTAGTTCTCCAAATAGTGTGATCTAGTGCTTCCTTTTTCATCTTACATTGCCCTATCGTTTCCTTAAATTCATCCAGTAGCTACTTACATATTCTTCCTTGTCTTTCCGTCACTTTTATCCTTACTTTTATCTTGCCTTGAGTAACGTATTTTAGCAGGCAGTTCCTATGCAAGATGTTACCAACCCAGTTAGACTTCCTTCTTCTGTTGCTTGTAGGACATTTCTCTCCTCCTTGACTCTTTGTAACACTTCTGCATTTCTCGCTCACGATCGGTCCAATCGCTCTTCTCCAGCACCTCATTTAAAAACTTACCAGGTACTTCTGAAATACTTTCCAATGTGTCCATGTTTCAGCACCACACAAAGCTCTTCTCCCAGTGCAGAAGTGTACTAGTTTTTTCCCCCTTAAATTTAAGTCCAGTGTGCCGGTGAAGAGTGTCTTCTTCTTCTCCTGCTTCTTGAATGCTGCTTATGCCATAGCAATGTATAAGTATGATTAATGCTACTGAAGAGGCGGAATACATTTGCCTGGCCATCATGTTTTATATTCAGAGTAACAGAGCTCGAATATTTATCTACAGACGACATTTTCTGTCTGGTTGTTTGGTTATTCTCAGTCATCACAAGTAAATTTGAGGACAACCAGACAGCCATAAAATTTGTCAAGGCCACTACCCGCATATAGCTTCCAAGTTATTTTTTTACATGTGACATATCGTTTGATGCTGTACATAAATGAAGTGTTTGATAAAGCGTAACTTTATAAGCCAGTGAGTCATTTAATTGGAGGATTTGTTTCGCTTATTTCGAAGGAGCGTACCAGAATCCAGATAGTCAACAAAGTTCTGTTGGCTGAGTTACTAGCTTAGTCTCCTCAGTGCACGTGAAGTGGATGGCGCTCTGCGTGAAGTCATTCCCTAATGCAACGTATTAGTTCTCTGAATAATTTATCCTGGTTCACGGTCTTCCAGTATATCAAGTTTGTAATGCAGGGATGACGTGTTCTTATTTTAGCTGCTGCTCTCGCTCAGAGAAGGCAGAGGTAGTGTAGTTCGGTAATCGATTCTGGTTATAATAGCTACGGTTCGTGCTCACGTTTCTTCATCCCATGCTCAAACATGGACGACGCAAGAACTTCTTGCCTTAGACAACACGCTGACAGCCATTACGGTATATTAATTTTCATCTGATCGGCTTCAGGTCTTATAATATCTGATTATCAGTTCTCTCGGTTTCTCTTACTTTCGGTCGTTTTTCTTCTCACTTCATCCTTTGATTCCAAGGATGATTGCTGAGCAGTAAAGTGCAACACCCTGCATTTCATTACAAAACCTACATTATCTCTTTTCTGAAGGTATTTCAAATTTGCACTCTGACATTTGTGTATTTTAAAGTTTTTTATTCAACAAGCTCCAGTCGGAATTGTTTGAACAAGTAAAAGGGACACAGAACATGAGTAATGTAAAGGTTATTTGTCCCTCTACACGCCATGAAGATAAGTGAGACAAGTGAAGTGTAGCTTAACTCGTTAGTGGCCTTCGCACTTTATTGAGAGCGAGTGGTTAGCTTCGCGCCTCAGTTATCTACCCTCGGCGAGACAGCCCCGATAAGAATTGGCATCCGGACAGAGAAAAGAGGACAGGAGAGAAAATTCTGTTGCCACTACTGACAGTCGAGCTACCATTTCTCGGTAGTGTAGCCCGTAGATTAGCAAGAGCTACCCTTTCTCCTTTAGACTTCCAATGTGTAGTACAAAACAACGTTGCCATCGACAGGACAGCACTTCCGCTTCGTATTGACGAACTACCGGGTTCAAAACACGGCTCGGAAAACGGCTAACCAGACTGGTGTTTCTCATAGTTTTTCTCAGTTATTTCAGGCAACGAATTGGCTACCATCTAACTAAACAGGCTAATTAACTAACCAATCAGTAATTGAGAGTCGTGCTTGTAAAGTTTATGGTTCCTCGGCTATTCGCGAAATTTTTCGCATTTTGTAGAAAACCAGTGTCCATTACCATTTTCACAAGAATCCGTCTTAAGTCCTTATCTTGAGCCAAATACAGTAAATCTGGTCCACCCTCTCGCACCCTCTGCCGCTAACAACAGTTTTAATATAATTTTTCCATCTACGCCTAAACATCTCAAGTGGTTTCTTACCCCACCAACACCCTGTACATATTTCGCTCCTTTTTTTATAACGCCACATGGTCTTAAAATCTACTGTCCTTAACTGAATAATCCGAATCCAGTCCACGCTCTTCCAATCCTATTATTTAAGGTCCATTTTAATATTATATTCCCGTCTGTGTCTGGGTGTTCGAAGTGGCCCCTGTCCGTTAGGTGTCCTCATCAAAACCATTTAACGTTCTCGTCTCAACCACACTTGCCTCAAGTCCTATCCATCTCATCTCGGTTTGATGACACGAATAATCGGTGAGGAGTACCAACATGAAACTCCTCACTATGCAAGTTTGTCCATTCTCTTTTCTGTCCAGACTGATACCAAAACATTACTCAGAATATGGCCACGACTACGTCCTTGGTCACCCTTCCCACATTACTCACTAAAACCCGGAATTTGACGTTGTATAGTCAGAAATACTGCAATAATCGCTAAACAAAGCAAGCAAATATATTCACGTTTCTTACTTTGCTTTAATGTGAGATGAGACTTGTCTTCATTACTATCTTGCAGTTGTTGTGTTATATAAAATTAATTTTTAGGTTCGAAATTTGAATTTTTCTTGGTCCCACCTAACTGCATACCAAAAGTACTGGGAACTTTCTCTTCGAGGATAAAGCGGCCGAAGAGTGAAGCAGACCAGTCACATCCATTTAGTTAGAAGCGAATAATGCAAAGCTATGCACCCATGCCCCCTCTTCATGACGTGTTTCCTAATAGAAGTTTTTTTCTGTAGGGACGTGGAGGTATGTGAGCAGTGTACGGAAGTAATGCGGTACGCATGGTCCAACTCTCACAGTGTGTCGGAGAAAGTCTTATCAAATGCCACTGATGGATTCCGTTCTTAAGAAGAGTTTATTAATGGTTTCTTCCTCTAGGTATCTCCCTCGTCAGGAGGATAAGTCATATCTCATTTTAAGTAATGTTTGTCTTAAGACATCACCATTCCCCAAGGGACTCTGATCTGGACGGATAAGCCTCACCATACTTCTTGGTTCTCTCTTGCTGCTTTTTCCTTCTTCTTAAAATGTTCCTTTTCTTTATTCTCAGTGTTAGTTGTTTGGTCAGTGCTTAAGTTTTAAACTAAGGTAAAATAAATTGACTCTTTCACACACCATAAAGGGATAAGGGGAATTGGGGTTATAGTTTCGCTCCTTAACCTCGGCACTAAATGGAAATGGCCGGTCAGTTTCATGCTTGGACCGCTTTAGTCTTCAAAACAGACCCATAATACCCAGTGCACGAAAGGCTGGTTGGGCTGCAGAGGCTTTCTAGAAGTTTGTAGAGGAGAGAAATCTGTTCCACATACAGGACTCGATCCACGTCTCCTCGTATACGCAGCCACTTGCCTAGTCACCATATGGACTATGCTGTCGCATCACCAGTTTAAGTTGGGATTGTTATAATTAACATCAAAAGCCGTAATGTGGATAATGTCAGCATTTTGCCTATGTAATACCAAAGAATATTTTTATGTTAATAATTGCCATGTTAAATCCGTTGTCTAAGAGGATGAACAAACATGCAAACATCCAAAGTAGCAGTTGGTTGTGTGAGGAAATTCGGCATTTAATTACAAGGGTGTAATGCGCTTTGTTTGCAACTGAGTGGTGATTGCACCAAAGTTGCTTTTATGTTTGATGCATTACGTGAGTTGCTATCTTGTTACCAGTTATTCAAGGAGGATCGATGCTTCGGTCGGCATTGAAGCGCGGTGCTTTGCAAACAAAATGCATCTAGTAACCTCTGAAGAAGTTCTGAAGTTTATCACTTGAATATTCAGTTAAGTTACGATTTCTTGGTATCTTTCTAGGAATGTAATGGCATTCATTCAATCTCTTGTATGTCGTACGGCAGCTCCATAACCTCTCCCAAAGCAAGTTCTCCACGCAGTGCGATCTGGTGCTTCCTTTTTCACTTTGCAGTGTCCTTTATGTAATACATATGACGAATCGAGAGGTTATCTATCGACATTACAGCTAAATACGCCGTGGAGTATGAAGAGAATATTACACTTAACACCTTGATATGAAGGGAACAGTTCTAGTTATTGAATGGTAGACGTTCGACTCTGTACGTACACAGGAACACCAGAAGTGGCGCATTACACAGATGTTCAGTTACGTCTAGTTTCCTGTCTGAGTTAGCCCTTTTTATAGCCCTACTTTCTTTATTTGATAATTTTTTTTTGCCTAACAATGCTAATAAGGCAAGTTTTCTAACGAGGCTGTTTGAAAGATGCTAATAATGTTGATCTAAGTAGCAGAGAAACCTTAGTTTTGAAAGCTAATTTAAATGTATGAAGCATTTAAATTATCACAAAGTCACAGGATTTAGTGAAATAATTGATTCTATCAACACAGTTTTTCTCCCTCAAAATCGTAGAATTCCGTATCTCAACTCAGAAAGAGACAAATAAGAGAGAGGCGTGTGTATATAAAGTAGCAACAAATTCGTGAAGAATGCAATAAAGAAGAATAGGAATATAATTGCAAAAGGCGGTCAACGTGTGTGTTTTGTGACGACGGGTACTGTACCTTCTTATGCGAAAATAGTCGGTGCATTGTGATGCATGTATTTGATTTCATTTTGTTTGTATGTGTGGGTGTGGCGTTTGGTGTACATAAGAAGGCGAGTTATGTGTAATATTGTTTGTTGAATACATACGTTATAATAAAGCAATTATTTTAGGTGTGGCTTTCAGTACTTATTTGTTTTGAGTTCTCTTATTTTTCATATTCTGTTCGCATATAATCTATGTACTTGTGATGCGTTTCTGTCCCGGAATAATCTGTTAAATTAATGCAAATTTTACTGAAACCTCCACGAAATTCGTATTTTGGGGAGAGCTAATTCCTTCTTTGTGGATACTAATTCCTTTCCACCAGCAATTTCAGCTTTGTTTTACAGCCTAACTTTGTGCTAAGAATGATGCATTCGCCATGTTCTGTAGGGTTCTTATACTCGTATTTTGTTTGGTTAAAAATTCTTTTGTAAATTTGTGCAGGTTTATTCGTGTTATTTTTTGAACGTATAATAATAATAATAATAATAATAATAATAATAAAACAAGTACCAAGAACTAGCGAAAGAAATATGTGCCCTGTGGAAGCAAAAGGCAGCACAAGTGATCCCGATAGTAATATATTCTACGGGAGTAATTCCAAAGTCACTATCACAAAGCCTAACAAGACTGAACTTACACCCGAATACATACAACTGCAAAAATCTGTAATTCTTGGCACATAATCAATTGTACGAAAGTTTTTAAACTACAAATAAGACCACCGAGCCTAATCCTGTTGATTACTACATCCCAGGATAGGTGAATATTTCCCAGCCAAAGCTGAGAAGTGAGAAATTCGATAATAATAATAATAATAATAATAAAATGTGATCAGGAAAGAACCTGATAAGATTTTAAAATGTTAAGACCTCATAATAGAGACTCAGTGCATGAGGAATATGAAAGCAAATGTGATACCAATAATAACAGGGGCGACTGGAACCATTTCAAAATCACTCAGACAATACCTGAGCAACATACCAGGGAAGCACGAAATTAAGAAATTTGAAAAAGCAGCCGTTTTGGGCACTGCACACATACTGCGGAAAGTGCTAGTGTAGAAGCACAAAACATATACCACGGCCAAATGATATTACATGTAGCACAAATTGTAAATACAGAACAGCTGCCACACTGCATACCGTAGAAACATGGTTTGTTTCAGGTGTATAATTGTAAATACGCTGCATAAAGGTGATAACAAGGATACTACTACTATTACTACTACTACTACTACTACTACTACTACTACTACTACTACTACTACTACTACTGCTACACTACTACTACTACTGATAATAATAATAATAATAATACTAATAGTAATAACAGTAAAACCCTAGATTTCAACAGACCTAGTATAGTGCTCATCGACAGAGAAAATCTCACAGCACTTTTTTTAGATATAGCTGTTCCCTTGATCCAGAATCTTCTCAAACTGAGGCAGAGAAAATTGCGAAATATGATAACTTGACCTGTAAATAAAAAATATCTGGAAGTTTAACAACATATCTGTATATCCCTTAGTCATACCAGCTGGAGGAGCAGTCTATAAAAATTTGCTAAAATGTCTATAGAATGTTTGTTTAAGAAAACTTCTTAAGAGTGGGGCTAAAAATCCGAACTATTAGAAACGCGTCATATAGTACGCAAATTCCTAGGACACTCTGCTTGACTTTAGAGGATAAGATAAATTTCTTTACCCTGACTAAGCCTTATCCCACCGAAAATCTGGAATGTGTTTCCCATCACCTGGATGCGAAGAAATGTGATTAAGTCGATAATAATAATAATAATATGTTAAAAATTGCGAAATATTGATCGCACTTTTATAATTCTTTCATGCAACATTCGATGATAAATGCACTGTAGTGATTCGTGAAGAACATATGTAGCTAATCTCTCTTTCGTATATCAAAACAGTCGACAAGCCTAATACCATCACAGTGATCGGAAACTTAATAATATACAGGGAAATAATCTCGAACCTTGAAAGACCCTTGCTGTGCTGTGGCTCAGTCGCCCCCCCCCTTCTCCTCTCTATCTCACTGTCTCTCTGTCTCTCTGTCTATCTGTCTCTGTCTCTCTGTCTGTCTCTGTCTCTCTCTCTCTCTCCCCACAGAGAGACATTTTTGATTCCAGGCGAATGTACAGGGGATTCATGGTGAACAGATTGGCACTAAAACCGGATGGTATTTGAGGACATTGGTTTTCCCCTTCCATCAAAGCTTCATACCTATCATTTACCGTCACTGTGTTCACACAGTCTTAGTAATGGAGGGCATCTTTAATTTTGATGATGAAAAAGAATGCTGCCGGGAACTTTGCTCACATATTGCCTTGTCATTTCGTATTAAAGCACCCCCAACTTATGGTTGTCACTGTCTTTTGATAGAATAATTGTTAATTAAACTTTTTACACATCACATTTTCCTGCTATGCTTACAGTAATTGCTAAAATTAACCGCGATCCTTTCGTAAATTTAACTAGTTTTCATATCATGTGACCTTAAAAATTCGGAGCTTCATTGCGTTGTGTAAACGACGAAGAAGCGTTGAGCTCCTGTAACCAAATGTCATCCTCTCATGTGAACAAACTATCCATACCGGCTGTTCCGTCCACCCAGCCTCCTGTTTAATGGGTACCGGCATTCTTTCCAATGGGTAAAGCGGCCGGGGCGTGAATTTAACCACTCACCCCAATCTAGTGCCAGGGTTAAGAACGATGGGCTCTATACCTCTGCTTCCCCTCTGTGTCTTCATCGCGTGTACGAGGAAAACTCTACCTTTTCTTTACTTCTGATGCTGCCAAATTACTTTATATTGAATTTTTAATTCACTCTCATACTTTTACCCCGCATCAAGTCAAGCCTTCATTCTTAAACATTACAATTAATCCCCTTGCGCCTGACCACGGTCGTAGCATGCAGGTAGCTGGCTTGTTCAAGTGTCGTGTCCACAGGCGGAGATTGCGGCGCTGGTCTTTCACGCAGCCTAACCCCATGTCAGTTTATCTAAACTTCAGCATGAAATCCATCTAAGTACAGCCCACTTTTGTGGTAAAGTTACTTTATAGAAGCTTGTATTTTGAAGTGGAAAGTCAGTATTGTTCTAGGGCGATACTCAATTGCATGTGACGTCAATAATCTGGAGTTCGGTAAACACGGCTGCTTTGAGGCGAGGTAATTTATTTAAAGGTTCTGTGTTGAAGAACTTAGGACGAATATAAAGCATGCAGCTGCTGGTTTAGTAAATACAAATGAGATTTTGCAATCAGTTAGCAAAATATTTGTATTTTATAAAAATCAATGTTGGATGTTTCGATTAAAATTAATTAGCCATTTTAAGGCTTAATTACAATAATACAAAAGGCATATCTTACAACTTTATTCCATGTTTGAGGGCTCAGCTTTCACAAGGTAAAAATGCACGTATAATGTAGGATACAGAAAACTTTGAACACTGTAAACTTGAAGAATGTAAAACGTTAAAAATGATAATGGATATTACAAGGAACAGCATATCGTAGGCATTAAGACACATATTTCTTGGAGCCGGAGTGTATTTATTTGAATTTGTAATTTCAGCTTGTGAAAACTGGTACGTCCAACCTGAAATACAGATTTTTTAGCTTTAATGACGGTTATCGATCAGATGGTAGCTTTCGAGTCTTCAGCCCCGCGCAAGATTGTGGCTTGAAGTTTCTGCTTTGATGTAATTGGCCACCGTAATAATGGAGGCCGCATGTTGCTTGTCAGCCTCAGCATAAACTTTATTCATGCGGCTGTCAGACACAACGAATTTAATGGCTTGTCGAGTGAGAATGTCGTAAGGTGATTTTCGTGAATCAAAAAATTGTGTCAAAGTACGTTGCTTCCACCACGTGGACTTGACGTCGTATATACAAAGAAGTAGACGAAAAGGCGGAAAAGGGCAACGAGACTTGTTGCACGTGACTATTGATCTGGTCAGAGAATAAGGATTGCTTAAAGTTAACGGTCCCTGACAGGTAAGTTCGAGGATGCTGATCGAGTTTGTTGGCACGGTCGTCTATTTGACTTTACCTCTCAACCGCGCAGGTAATCCAGCCCAGGAATTTTGTGTCTCTGAATGGAAATTTACCGACACTACTTTATGCCTCTAAAATCCTTCTTATCGCACTATAGACCTGGGGTCGACTCAGCCTCGAACAGAAATGAGTACCAGGAGTATTTCCAGGGGGTAAAGGCGGCCGGTGCGTAAGGCTGAAAACCTACCACCATCCTGTGCTGTTTTCAAGAAATCTGGGAGCCTTAACTTCCTGGAACCCTCTGGGCCTGTCCAGGCCTGTAACGGGACTGCTTTACCTTTACCTTTACTTTATGTCTCTTCTTCTGATATAATAAATGTAGTCGAAGTCGGTTTTAACGACATGAAAGGAACTAAATATTGTGTGTCCTTATAAATGACTATTGTTCTAACCGAGTAGCACGATTTTATGGTTACCAGTGAGAAATTAATTGGTACTACAGAATATCTGACGCTACAACCGAGATGTCACACAATCCGATGTCGTAACCCGGTTCCATTGTAAGGAATTCGTAGACAAACTATCAGTTTCTCAGCTATTAAAGGAATGTACCGCATTTTGTACTCATTGCCATGTTAACCAGAACCCACCACTTGTCCCATACCCTAAAGGAGAACAATCCAGTCCACGCCGTCCCATGTAGTTTCTTTATCATCTATTTTAATAATATCCTCCAATATATATTATGTTTTCCCATTGTGCTCTTTCCTTCTGTTTTCTCAAGCAAAATCATTTATGTTTTGCTCTTCTGAGCCATGCGTTCTATATTATCCAGATATCGGAAGTTACTTAACGAGAATTATGAGAATTGATACGCATAAGAGATAATGTAAAGATGAGGGTATATGTGACTGCCTACTTCAATCGGAGTATCAGGTGATGGAAGAGTGTGTATGTGTGAGTATGTGTCTGAGCGAGGGATGCGTGAAGGCATGGTTAACGTGTAGGAGTTATGTGTGATGTTTGGATGTAGTGCCTGAGGGCCTGCTAGCAGTGTTGCTGTTTTCTTACACCGTGTATACTGGTAATCTTTAACTTAGACACGGCGGACATTCCAGAACCTTTGAATATTTAGTTCTCATGTGAGCCTGCTTTTGCACGAAGGCAATCATACTTACATTACATGAGTCCGTCTCCCGCTACCTCATCGGAGGACATGTTCATAAGTTAACGATCCATTACACGATCCTCAAATGGGTTAAAGGAATACGCCATTCTAGATCACCATGAAATGGAAGGTCTAATTTTTTCTAAAGTTTTCTCAAACATTTAGTGCTTGCTGCACGCAGTACGCAGCCCAAGTCTGTTTTCAGCACCAAGCTGTTAATCCTATGCGGCGGAAATAGTCTTTATTTATTTACTGTTTACGTACCGCTTTCATAAATATAATATGTGCAAAAGTGTAGAGTATTTAATGCAACAATGGTTGGTACGTACAACGTAATCACCACTGGGATTCAAACCGGTAATGCCCTTCCATTTATGCCTAGGTTTCCAAGCTGGTCTTCGCTTCAAGTTTTCCAAACTGAAATTGGATATTCGCTCGTCCTCTCTTCCAATGTACTTAAGCCATTTGTCTCATATTCCTTTGATCATGCGAATATTATTTAGTGAAATTAAGTATGGTAAATATGATGTGTGGTTGACCGTGCATCGTAGTTCAAAGTGGAATAAGAACCAACTAGATGTCACTTAGCATTATATTCATTTCTTTCTATTTCTCCTTATAAGTTGCTCAACATGTTTCGGGCCACCTTGTGCCCATCTTCAGGAGCTGACGACTTAGTGGTATTTTTTCTCGTGTGGTG
>Ga0123355_10017210_pt1 | contig 11415 bp, 5 predicted proteins | sample TergutEmb28metaG_3_FD_89872 | JGI IMG/M metagenome (GOLD analysis project Ga0123355, IMG submission 89872) | Embiratermes neotenicus P1 segment gut microbial communities from Petit-Saut dam, French Guiana - Emb289 P1 | ecosystem: Host-associated > Arthropoda: Insects > Digestive system > Gut ...
GGTGGCGGTGGCGGTGGCGGTGGCGGTGGCGGTGGCGGTGGCGGTGGCGGTGGCGGTGGCGGTGGCGGTGGCGGTGGCGGTGGCGGTGGCGGGGGCGGTGGCGGTGGCGGTGGCGGTGGCGGTGGTGATAACGACGACGATGACGATGAGTGGTCGCACTTCAGGACAGTATTCTAGAGATTACTTGGAGCAAGAAACATGTAATGCACTATAGTTACTTTCGACACCGTTATCGAGTTACACGCTAGTGAAACGAGCTGACACTGCTCTAAATTGATCAAGTTCCCGTTTGTGTACTCTCGTGGCTAGTGGCTGCGGCTGTGTGTCGCAACACGTTGGGTTGGTCAAAATGCCTAACACGCTTACAAGCGATGAAGGATTATCCCGACATAAATTTCGGATATGCCTTCAGCAATGAGAACTGTGGGCTGTTGTAATGGAATACTGGCAAAAATAAAAAAGTTTGCACAATTCCACGTTACAAAACATTTAAGGCCGTACACAGCAACGTCAGGGAGACTGGTTCCTTCCCAGAACGAACGCAGAACACGAACAACAGCGGCATGAATGTGATGTTCCAGCAGCAGTGCAACGAAATCCAAGTACAAATTAATGGATAATTCTGTACCGTAACGTTTTCTATCCGTATTACCTTCACAGAGTACAGAGCCGCTAACAAAGAGAACACGAAAACCGCCTACAATTTTATGTATGGCTGCAACTACGACTAAATATTATATCTGACACTTTGTTCACGGATGATGCTAAATTTACCGGCAATATTATTGCCAAAACTACGAATTTGCTCTTTTGGCCACAGGAAAATCCACAAGATATAGAAAAATGTTATTTTACATACCGATACTCATTTAACATGTGGTTTGAAGTAATTATGTAATAGCCACACAGGATCACGCGTTATGGAGAGACTTTTAACAGCTCCCAATGACAGGATTTCTCTTGAAAAAAATTCATCGGTTCTGTTTAAAGAATATGCCTCTTATAGTATGAAGCCAACTGTGGCAACAACACGACGGAGGGCCTCCACATTTCTGCAGACGGGTAACGGAATTTCTTAAAGATAATAATGAAGGAAGGGGGACAGGAGGACGTGGACCGCTAGGTCACCCGACTTGAACCCGTAAAATATCTGTCTGTGGAGTTGTACAGAGTACAAAATATATCAAGCTGCCAAACCAGACTCAAGTCATCAGTTAACTAAGCGCTATAAATCAATCGGCCGTTGCTGTCAGAAAGGAACTGGGACGAACTTAGTGGAAATATTCATCGGCAAAAGAAAGCATACATACAGTATAGTAGTGGGAATTTCAAACTTGTGTTTCAGTAAACTTGAAAATGGAGTACTGTGAACGTTTACAATAATGATATTAAACGTGAGTGTAAGAGATTTTTTTAATGCAGCATTACGCTACGGTGTTACTCGATAACCCTGTCGAAACAACCTGTAATTCATTAGATGTTTCTTGCTCCAAAATGTCTGTGGAACACGCTCATGAATTCTGGCCCTACTTCACCGAACATTCAGCACTCTCGTGCACCAACTGAGTGCATGCATAGATTTAGTGCATATCCTGAAAGTATGCATCTATGTACGTATAAATATGCCCATTAGGCATGGAAGTGCAAAGTTTATTATGTGTGCATTTACTTGTACCTTTATAGGTATAAATGTCCAAGTGTGAATATTTGTGTTTAATTACAATTTCACGCAAGCCGATCTTCGTTGGTGAATTACTTACTTAATTGATTTACTGACTGATCGATCAACAATTTATGAAAGTCCTTACTGACGCTGTTTCCCTGTGAAAAATATATTCTTCTGGCACAGGAACTTCAACTGTCATTACTCCAACATGGCTTTCATCTGAAGCTGCAATTGTACAGTACGTATTAAAACCGAGCAGGAACACAGTGGCCTAAAATTTTGTTATACAATGCATTAAAATCAACGTCAGGATTATGTGTAGTTCTTTGCGTCAGAATAAACCGTTTCTTGGATCATCGATAAACTTTGGTTTGGGCTTCGTGATCGTGTGTATTAGACATGCCCCGAATAAAGGTCACTAGAGTTGAATTCGCTAAACAACACTCATAATAAAAATTCTACATTAAAATTGACTGAAACACAATGAGCGGTTTGAGATATAAAACTTACGCAAAGTCAAAAACCAATTCCGCCTTATCTGTTCTTGGTCCACGTTTTGTTCAAGGAAGGCAAAGGCAAGAACTCTTAAAGCTAGGTCCGATTCTGAAAACCAGCACATTATATTCACCATAGGGATTGGATGCAAAATTGTGTATAATGGAAGACGTTCTTACATCGTAGCTTTATGACAGAAACAAGTGATGGAAATGCATATTGGTTCCTGATGAATAATGAAAGAATCCAAGAGGCTTGTTTATCTTTTTATGTCACTGCGGACAGGTATGCATGAAAGCATATAGAAACTGTAAAACTCCAGGCTGGATAAAAGTTGTCCAGCGACCTGCTGCTGCTTTTCAACTTGCCGGACTCAGCGTAAAGAAGTTTGTTTAACAAGACATTACGTAAGGCATGAGATAAAGTGAAAATTGTAACACGTCTTAATTAAATTTATTTCATTTACGAGACGCGACGAAGTAAGAGATCTAACAAAAGGAGCATTACTCAAAACAATGGTTGGGACTAAGTTAAATTGTGGATCATTATTCCTAGTCCTAACTAAAACAAAATTAAGAAAAATTGGAGGCCTATGAAACACAATTAATTTCGGCCTCAAAACTCTAAATACATCTAATCTGTGCAGATGTTCTCACAAAGGAGCCCATGGAAATACCGAGAAAACTCCCCTGAAGACTGGACTACACTCAGAATTGAGACAGTATCCTCCTCCGAAACTTTGACACCTACACACTTACCTATGGCATCACATAGCAGAAGACGGCAGTTTTATCTAGGTCTACTTTTAAAAGTAAGATATTTGAAATACGCGTATCTAGTACAACAGGAGGCGTACACAATAAATGTCAGTATTTCAGTGCTGTTGGATTAATTTTCCATGAAGTCTTGGGCACCGTTAAATATAAGCTGTTGATTGCTACGACAGTATTTAATTGTTTTCATTTACCGTTCTGCCATACGACGAAGATAGAGTACCCTACAACCTTCCCGTTTTATAGATCCCCATTATGGAATACATCGTAATTTAATTTCAGTTCATGTATAAACGTATTATGTTATGATATTGAGAAACGTTGTGAGCGTGTGCACATCGCGGGAGAGGTGAGGATGTGGGGGAGGTGGTATAGTTGAGGGTGGAAGGGCATGGCTTTATTTAAATGCGTTCTGCATGGACGGATGATCGTATAATTTAATCCGCAGGAATATTGAGGGCATCCAGGGAAAGAGGAACATGTTCAGAGTGCATTGCGATCAAATTCGATTTCCGGTGTTTGTTTTAACTCCCTTCAACCCCCCCCCCCCCCTCCCCTTTCTGTATGGGGTTGGAAAAAAATTCGTTTTCCGTTTTTTTTTTTACCCCCCTCCACCCCCCCCCCCCCCCTTCCCATTCTGGAATGGGTATGAGAGACAAAGAGGAGTATTCATAGGGAAAGGGGACACTGCCGTTTTTTCCGTTCTTTTATTTTATTCTCGCAGAGTGACACTGCATGGAGCCACTATCATAGGATCGCTTGTTCTGACTAAAGGCTGGTTGACAGAGGAAGTGACAAATTGCAAAAGCGGGACAAGGGAGAGAGGTTGAACTATAACGACAGAGATGAAAAGGGATGCTAGTTCAAAGTTCACAAAACTGGTAAATTCCTGTGAACCTGTGTACTGACTGGTGTTGCTTCTGTTCTCTACACTACAGCTTTATAAAATTTCGATTCACGAAAAAATATTTACAGAATTAACAGTTGCTGGTGTTCATATGTAACACAACAGTACGTAGCCACGAACTTCATCACGTTACAATAATCAAATTAATCTAACTTTTCATTTCATTTTCCCCTTCAAATTTACAACAACAGGGAATCCCAAATGCATCCCTTTATTGACAATTAATACGTTGTAATTATGGAGCGCTCTTCACTTCACAGGTTTTCAGTACAAGATCTACCTGCAATAGTCGTTCATCGGTTACTGGACTACGGAATGACTGCGGTTTCAGCCTCAGGGATTACACAGCATCGAGTGGAAATAAATGTGTTTGTAAATAACGAGAAGTTAAACATTAGAAAGCGGTGGCACATGTGTATTTTAATGTGCTCTCCCGTAAATTTTATAGGGGATCTGATGACAGCCGCAAAAAGGACATCCCAGAATGTGGCCGAAAATCAAGCCGAACACTTCCTTAATTTACGTTTCGGTATTACATGCTAAGCATATTTTCTCTCTTATAAACAGTCGACAAACCAAGGAAAACTGTGTTATTTGTACTTGGTTACAAAATAATTTTACACTGTGATTTTATGAAGATTAGCATATGCATTTTTAAAATTCCACCACGAGTCGCCTGTATATAACGCACTAATTAATCGAAAATACAAGAAAAGGTATACCTAAATCTGGATCTTCTAGGGAGGAACCGCTGCGAAACAAAGTGTAACAAAACTGTTTTATATTCTCAATTATTGAAAAACTGCGACACACCTACAATTTACGTGAAAAGTTTCCCTACTGCAAGTAATAAAATGGCATTTTCCTCTTTGCATCAACAAGGCTAACCATTATAGCAAGCAGAGAGTTGGTGCATGTTCACTGAGAAAGAATTCACTTCCAACAATCACTGAAAATTGATGTAATTATTTTAAAAGTAAACGTTTGTGTAATGGACTCACGGAAGATAGAGGCCAATGAGAACTCAAAACAAGAATGGAAATTATTCAGAACGTGTAAAGAAAAGCACAAACTCATCTGTGTAAAAGCTTTCTAAGGGATTCTTAGCCTGCGAGATGTTTCGTCTATTCCAGAAAGCAAATAAGCATAATATTTTCTGATTTCTTGTTTCTACTCGTTCTGAACACATCTTAAAGCAGAGGTTACATGAAAGAGATGTAAAAATTAGTATTTGTATAAACTATCTAATTACGAAGTATTATTTCTAAATAATCAAGATGTCTGGTACTAATTCGTAAGAAGCACATGGTCAGCATCGGCAGTATCAAGCCCGCAAAATGACACATTCTTGAACCAGTTCCATCCACAGCCACAAATTATTTCCTTGAAAACATATTTTAGTGTTATAATCTACCTTTATTATTCCTCAAAAGTCTAGGATATTTAATAGGGTTTCCCAACACAATTCAGTATACATTTCTTGCTTCTTAATCTGAGCCACCGCTGCAGTCTGTCGTAGCCTCCTTTATTCCTATAACGTAGCAATATACTGGTACATATTCTGCACAAATAAAGAGATGCTTTTTTTTCGTATTAAACTCTCCGCTGACTGCACCGATCATACATCCGTTGTTGCTCACGGCCCGTTCAATTTATTCAGGTATCTCTCGTCAAAACATCGCACCTCAAAGCCGTACTTCACGATTTCAAACATAAAATTATCTTCGTTGTCTTGTTTATGATATTTGTCTTGTGAATCCATAACGTATTACAGAGGTTCATGGTTTAAAGGCGACTGTCATCTTCTGCGTTAGTCCACGGCTGAAGAACATGGAATAGGAATCAGTCCTGAAGCTTAGGATCCAGAACACTTTTGCCCAGTATGGTAAGTACCTGTTCCGTGTCGAATAGACTGTACGTCATAATCAGCATACAAGCCAAATCTACGTGCTACCTTAATTGCAAACAGAAGGACCACCACCAGTTCATCTTATAAATACGATAGCAAATGTTCGCAGAACTGCAATGGTGGCTTTCATAAATATCAGTGCCGGAGGTGAACGGTTCTGTACCGCAGTAATTTTTGTGGTGAGACTGTCATAATATCACAGATAGACATAAATTAAGCATAATTATTCTCGAGAATATTAGGGCTGAAAGAAAATTTCTGGGCTCCCTGGCAATTTGGGTCACGGATATTGCTGAATCCTGGTAAATAAAACCATACTAAAAATGTAAACATGAGCTGCTGTTTAAAAAGTTACGCAAAGGCTGTTCAATATACTGCAAATTGTCTTAACAGAAGTACCATTCAGTTTATTCAATATACAGTTGAAATTTCGGACTACCAGGCTTGGTATATCCGTTAAAATAAATTCTAAAGTATAATTTTCATGGTAAGTTTCTGCGAGAGATATGTCTTCATATTTTGTTCTTAAAATGTACTAGTCTAAACTCTGTGCTTAAACTGCGTATCCTTTTAGCATTTTAAGATAAAATCCTAATTTGTAAAAGACCTAATTCTATGAGCATTCACGAACTTCATTCTTAAGAACTGCCGTACTTCTTTTTGATGTTTTGTTGAATGTGCATCTCAGTATAATCTTAGTAATTAACCAACTGAATGCACAAATTCTTGTTTTATAACAAGTTTATTATATACCTCTACATGTTTCGAGCACTATGTGCTCATCTTCAGGAGGTCAAAATTATATTATGCAGTATCTTGTATCATCACACCTGTAGGTGGCCGTCCCGTGCACAGGTTGAGAGAGACTTTCTCAACCTGTGCACCGGACAGCTACCTACAGGTGTGATGATACCAAATGCTGTATAATACAATTTTGACCTCCTGATGATGAGCACATAGTGCTCGAAACATATAGAGGCATATAATAAACTTGTTATAAAACAAGAATTTGTGGTTAATTACTAAGATTATACCGTACTTCGCATTCACAACCAAATTTAGTTTCATTTATGTAAAAAAAACATTTGTTAGAACATCCACAATTTGTCATCTCAAAATATTTTTCCTCAACATTTTAATATGCTTTGTATTCAGAATAAGTATTCCTTCCCTTGCGATAGTCAAACATATTACTTCACAAAAAGATAGAACACGTGTGTGTAACGTAACACTGTGGGGCGTTTGCCTAACAAGGGCTGCCAAGGAAAGGCAACAATGTGTTTTCTGTGTATTGTTGAGCTACATGTCACTGTCAACAATACACAACATTATAAAATTCAGTGTTGTCACGGGAACTCAACATCTAATATAAGTGACATTCTTGTCAAGCTACAAAGTATTTCGTACTGCCCGATATTCTTGTTCGATTTCAAACAAACTTCGAGTTTCTAGACACATTTTTATAGCTGTATCGAATATCATATATCACGAAATTCCGAACATTGGAAGCCGAGTTGATATATGTGGAGAGATGGACGGACGTTTGGACGGACAGGCAGACAGACAAACATGACAAAGCTAACAGGCCCTTTCCGCGACTTACGCGAAAGCGTCTAACACGTGCGATAATAAAATAATATACATAATAACAACATTTTTCGCAGAATATATGAATGCAACGTGTCTTTTTAACATTTTAGATAGCTAGCTTATTAAATTCAGTTGCATTTGACCCTTAGTGGGAAAAGAAATGAACCGCGGACTCTAATATTTCTCACTTAAAACTTCTCCTTGTTTCTAATTAACTAAAACTTTCTAAACCAGTCTAATGGTTAATGGTACAATCAGAATATCTGATTTAAGGTTTTGCTGGCGTAATGTTCTCTGATAATATTACAAATACATTATATTATTTTAATTAATAATTGTGAGAGTTTACATGATGAAGAACCACACGACATCGGAAGCCATGACCGAATACATAAATGCAAACTTGCAGTATCGAGAATTAGCTCGTGTAGGTATATTGTGTGTCTGCAGTACCCTAGCTACAGCTCAGAAATATTCCACAGATCTTTGTACGTAGTTACGGTCATGCAGCGTTTTCTAAGCTCATGAAGCTGATTCCTCTTAAATAATTATCTCGGGCGAAATAACATCGTAGCCTAATTCATCCAATAAAATCTTTACGTCTGTAATATGGATGTAACAATTTCGACGTTATTGAAATAGCCTTTGGTAGATACATTACGAGAATTAGTCCTGTCGAAAGAAAGATAGTTAATCAAAACTCGTTTCCGGACACAAAATACAAACAGGCGAAGAGAGACCGGTCTAGCTGAAACTTTAAACCTTGAGCTTGAATTGCGCCTAGGTCATAGACATTTGTAATTTATCTCTATGTGCAACGCTCCTGCCTTTATTGTTCAATTTTCAAGTGTTTCATTCCACTTAATATCAAGTTCAATTATTTTCTCCTCAGATATTATAAGTTGAGTTACTGTCCCTGTATACGCCACCATGGCTTTTTAGGAACCCCTGTTACTATAAATGTAATATAGCCAGTCGAAAAGATATATTTGTAGCACTGAACACTTAATGTTATTTCAGTCTGCAAAATAATAAATTATGAATATCTACCAATAGTATTTTCCAAAATCCTAGTCATTGCCATAATCCCTAATTGGCGTTCTTCCCTCAAACAGCCACAAAAACACTACAAGACACTATAAAATACTCTCCAGATTTATGGAACTCCTTCAATTGTGGAAATCACACTGTGATAGAAAGCAAGTACTGTAATGGATGGACGTATTCCAGTGCAGTGCAAGCCTATAAATTTATGACATTAAAAACTGTACTCTTTTAGACGCTCTCTTTTCATGTCTAATTTTACGAACAGCACAATAAGATAAACGAGGCACCTTGTATGGCGATGTACTGCTTAGCACTCCTGTGGCATATTCAAGTGTTTATTCAGCAGGTCAAGAATTCCCAAGTTTTTAAGGAACGCAAAAGTTGATTCTTTTTCTCGTCCTTCTTCTTCTTCTTCTTCTTCTTCTTCTTCTTCTTCTTCTTCTTCTTCTCCCTCTCCTTCTCCTTCTTTTCATCCTCCTCTGCTTATTCTTCTTCTCGTTCTTCTTCTTTTCTTCTTCTTCTTCTGCTGCTTCTTTTCTTCTGCTGCTTCTTTTCTTCTGCTTCTTCTTCTTCTTCTTCTTCTTCTTCTTCTTCTTCTTCTTCTAAGACGATACTACAATCCAATGCGGACCTTCGCCTCCTTAATGGACTTCTCCCAGTCAGCTCTGTTTCTTAACCTTTCTTTCCAGTTTTTAATTTTTCACTTATTAATATTTGTTTGTACACAGTTCCACCGTCCATTTTTGGTCGTCCCCTTAGTCGCCTTCCCTGAGTATTGTTGTTATACATTTGAATTAATTTCCTTTTACTGTCCATTCTATTAACATAACCCGTCCCATTCAACCGACTTATTCTGACAAATGAAGTATAAATAAATCTCCAAAAAGCTGCATCAATTCTTTATTATATTGCTTCCTCCAATTTTCATTCACTTTAATTCCCCGAAACATTCTTCTTAAGGCTTTTCTTTCAAAAGCAGCCAGCCGTTTAGAAAAATCTGTATTCAATGTCCAAGATTCTGCTCCCTATGTTACCAATGGTCTTATTAATATCATACAGATTTTTGTTTTTGCTCTGAGTACTGATAAACTCTTCAGTACAGAAGAAGTGCGCAATATGCTCTACGTGCTTGTAACTCTTTTTTTTTTCAATTTCTGGTCTTAATTCATTTTTATTTGTTATAATTGTACCAAGATATGTATAATCTTTCATTCTTTAAAAACTATATGTACCAATTTTTATTTTTTATTTTTATGTATGTACCCTTCTTCTTGTATATAGTTTCTATTTCAACCAATAGTGTAAAATATACATATTATTTCAACAATATTCATATTATAATCACTCCTACATGTTTCGATAAATTTGTATCTTTCTCAGGTAGTTCCAAGTTGTATTTCGCTGAAGTTACGTTGTTTCTATGTAATTAAAATTTCATTAAACGTTAAAATATTTTTGTAGTTGTTGTTGATAAATTGTAGTCTGTATGATTTTTACAATACAATTTTTCTCAGTAGTATGTTTACGTGGCCGTATATGAAAGCTCACCACACCAGCACACAGGCAACACCAGCAGAGGAATTTCCAGCTTTTATATATGGCCACATAATCATAACACTTGACAAATTATATTGTAGAAATCATGCAGACTACATTTTATCAACAACCACATAAATATTTTAATTCTTAATAAATGTTTAATAATATAGAAACTACGTAACTGTAACGAAGTACAACTTGAAACTCCATGAGGATGATACAAATGTATCGAAACACGCAGGAGTGACTACAATATAAATATTGTTAAAATAAAATATATGTATTGTGCACTGTTGGTTGAAATAAAATCTATATATATGTACCAATGTTTACATATTAATTATCATTGTAAGTTTCTCGTGATACTATCAAAAACTGTCTTTTTTACTTTTTTGTAATCCCATCCTATATATTTGTTCAACCAGTAATGCAAATACCTCCTTTATATCCTGTAAATTTTCCCCATAATTTGAATACATTTGTCAAATATGTTCCTTCTGTTTCTAGCAGAATTTATTTACCAATATGAAAACAGTCGCCTGAATCCAACCTACACAAACACGCCCTCATTTTGTAAATATGTGCTCTAATATTATTCTCCCTATCCTCATTTTGTAATGCTTTCATTAACCGCCACTTCTGGTACTATCATCATCCTTGGTTGAAGCAGTCTTTAAAAACTAAGGCGAGTGGAATGGCACTAACATTAACAATGTCGTTAATAATATCCTCCATTCCACATTCCGGAAAATGTTGCCACAATTCGGCTGAGAATCTTTGTCTTCCGTTTGCTGTCTGAAAAGTATACAGACTAAAATACGAATAAATATAGGATCATTATTTTATCTGAGTAACAAGTTGCCTGCTCAGCCGCCGCCCACACGGATTGCGGATTAGCAACGGAAGTGACATACGGAAATTTCACAAATAAGGATCCTGTGCAATTGTGCCTTCGGTTATGTATGAATATGACATTTTACTTCTCGTATTAAAGAATGAATATGGAGTGAGTTTGTCCTGGAAGAGGGTTCTGAAGAGAATATTTGGACTTAAAGGAAGAAAGAAACGCGACAAAACTACGCGATGCACAACATTGTAATTCGTAATTCTCGTCAGATATTACTAAGATGATAAAACTGGCGGAGCATGCGACACGCATGGGGGAGATGGGCAATAAACATTTTGGCAAGCAACTCTTGAAGAAAGGAAACCACTTGGAAAATATGGGTTTATAAGGGAAAGCAATATTAAATTGCATCTTAAGGAAACAAGATGGGATGTTGTGGACCGAATTCTCTTGGCTCAGGATGTGGGCCAGAGGCGGTCTGTTGTGAATACGGTAATGAACTTCCAGGTTCATGCAATGCAAGTAATTTCTTGGTTATTTGATAAAGTAATAATATCTGAAGAGATACTATGCTCCATTAACTAGTAGTAGTAGCAGTAGTAATAGTGAGGAGGAGGAGGAGGAGGAGGAGGAGGAGGCGGA
>Ga0123355_10017211_pt1 | contig 11415 bp, 10 predicted proteins | sample TergutEmb28metaG_3_FD_89872 | JGI IMG/M metagenome (GOLD analysis project Ga0123355, IMG submission 89872) | Embiratermes neotenicus P1 segment gut microbial communities from Petit-Saut dam, French Guiana - Emb289 P1 | ecosystem: Host-associated > Arthropoda: Insects > Digestive system > Gut ...
GCGTGTACCCTCATCAGAAGGATTGATCTTGCTTAAATACACGGTAAAAAAACGTAATTCTTGTAATGTGGCGTCTTTGGGGCGCAAGTCATTGAGAACATTTCTTTTCGTTACCAAATAATTTCCGTATAGTGTACTTTTAGGCATGTTATGCCTCCTTCGTTGTTTTTCAATGCTTACACAATAAGGGCTACCGGAGTTATCCACATTATTATAATTCAATTCGGACTAAATGTCAACCCTCTCCCTAAGTTTGCGAAAATCTCTCCCTAAGTTTGCGAAAATCTCTCCCTAAGTTTGCGAAAATCTCTCCCTAAGTTTGCGAAAATCTCTCCCTAAGTAAGCCCAATTCTGCGAAAATCTCTCCCTAAGTAAGTTCTGTGATCTGCTCTGGGAGCGGTCTCCCAGCCACGGAAAACAAGGTTTTAAAACAAGGTTTTAAAACACTAACAAACAAGCTAACAAACAAGAGAACCTTCACCCCTCCATTTTTGTTCAACCTATTGTTAATTTGTTATATAACACATATAACAAATTAACAATTGTAAACTTAGTTTTTTGAAACAAATTGAAATAAATTAAAATGTGTGATACAATATAAAAACAGCACCCCCCCCCCACCTACGGTGGGATAAAAACAAAGGAGGGGATTTTCATGGAAAATATTCACATAGGCATATTCATTAAAAAACTACGCAAACAACAACGAATGACCCAGGAAGAATTAGCTTTTGACATTATAGACAGAACTGCTTTATCAAAACTAGAAAGAGGGTTGGTTATACCGCATAGAAAAAGCTTAATAGCATTACTTGAAAAACTAGGATATGACACGAGTATAATTAACAACTTTTTCTTAGACGACAAAGAAGTAGAAGTGCAGAAAATTGTAAATAGAATCCAGCTATGCACAGCAAATCGCAATACGGAAGAAGTGGACGAATTGCTTGCACTACTCGAAAACAACACGCAATACATGAGCCAAAAGCTCAACCGACAGTTCGTTATATCGTCAAAAGCTTCCAACCTTATCAATAAAGGCGGGGAAATAAAGGAGACTGTAAAATTACTACACGAAGCATTAAAGATTACGATACCTGTCTTTGTTGAAAAAGATATAGACGAATATTATGTCACCAACGAAGAATTGCATATAATCAACATGCTGGCTATAACACATGGGAAAAATGGAGAGGTAGAAAAAGCTATAGATATACTTTATAGCTTAAAGAATAATCTTGACAAAAATTGTGTTGACACCAACAGGCTAGGCAAACAATACCCTCTTATCATCTATAACTTAACAAAGTATCTGGGGATAGTCGGACGACGTGATGAAGCCATTGAGTTATGTGATGTTGGTTACGCAATATGCCTGAAAACCGCGCAATTCTTTTTTCTGCCCCATATACTTCACAACAAAGCTGTTAATCTTTTTGAGATAGGAAACAGAGAAGATTGCGAAACTCTTTTACGCCAAGTATATCACCTGTCTTGCGCATACAAAGACTATGAATGTGCAGAAATAACGAGAAGTTATGCTTTGGATAAATTGGGGGTATATTTATAAAGACCCATTTAGTGTATACGGAGTAAATACACTAAATGGGTCTTTGGACAAACAGCAAATTAATACTCGTCATAGTCACAAACAGGCGGTTTGGTTATAGGAGGACGATTATTGAAAGGCTCGAACCCGTGAACAACAGACGCACTACCTGCGATCATCACCCCAAGCATAAATACGATAGCGGCGCACTTTATTAAGTACCTTTTCATGGATACCAACTCCCTTATATAGTTTCATACAGTATACATGTATATCAATCTCTGGTACATGGTGTTTCATGCACATTTTGGAATATTTTGTAGAATTTTCGAAATGTGCATGAAACACCATGTATTTTATGCATGTTTTGTGTTAAAGTTGAGTTGACATGAACCAATACATCAACGAAGGGGATTGTACACATGAAGCCATCAAAATACAATTTTTTCTTTCCGTATGAGGCGGATGACAGTAAGATGATTGCTTATAACTCTTTTTCTAATGCTTTAGCTTTGATGGATAAGGATAAGTATGAGGCTTTTGATGTTTTTTGTAACAGTCAGACCTTTATTGATGACAAAGAGCTCACAAAACAACTTAAAAGAGGCGGCTTTTTGGTGGAGGACGATTACGATGAGTTAAGGCTTATTCGTTTGCAAATGCTAAAAAGTAGGTTCAATACAGATACTCTTACTCTTGTAATTGCCCCAACAGCTGACTGTAACTTTCGTTGCCCTTACTGTTATGAAAAAGATGTTATACGACCTGATTATATGAGTGGTGAAACAGAAGATAAAGTTATAGAATTTGCTCGCAAACGAATGAAGGGTATCTCTAAGCTCTCTGTTGCCTGGTATGGCGGTGAGCCTCTTATGCATTTCCCTGCTGTTGAGAGAATAGCTAGAGAATTCATTTCGTTATGCAAAGAAAATCATGTAGATTACTATTCTATCATGATTACAAATGGATATGCTCTTACGAAAGAATTGTGTGAGGTTTTTCGAGATATTAAAATCTCTAGGATTCAAATTACTATAGACGGAACAGAGCATGACCACAACCAAAGAAGACCTTTGGTTGATGGAAGTGGGTCGTATGGCAAAATCATTGAAAATTTAATTGAATGCAAAGATGTTCTCCCGTTAGTTGATTTGAGAATCAATATTGACAGAGGAAATGCTGAATCAAGCAAAGATGTCATTAGGATACTAAGAGAGAATGATTTAACAAGCAAAGTCAGACCTTATCTTGGTATGATTACAGCTAATGAGTCATACAACAAAAGTACATGCCTAACAGATTGCGACTTCTCGCAATTTAGTCATGATTTTGCTATGGAAGCATCTCAAGAACGCTCTGACATGAGTTTCTTACCAAGAAAAAAGACAAATTTTTGTATGGCTGATTCTGTTGGAGGGTATGTTATTGGATCTGATGGAAGACTGTATAGCTGCCTCAAAGATATTGGTAAACATAACAAATGCAAAGGTAACTTGGCTGGAGATGTAGAAATAAATCATAAAACTTACCTAGACTACATACTTCATGATCCTACACAGGATAAAAAGTGCAAAGATTGTAACCTATTACCTGTTTGCATGGGTGAATGCCCAAGTAACAGAGTGGACAACGGTGAAAGTGGATGTTCGCTATATAAGCATACTCTAAATCGCAGTCTTGAAATAGTTACAACAAGACTTAAGTCCAAAAATAAAAACACATAAGAAAGGAGGTGCAATATATGGATTACATTATTGAAGGCATTTCGGCTGAAGAATTATTAGAAGATGTTGTGGGTGCTGCTCCAGCTTGCTGGAATTTTGAAGGTGACATTTGTGACGGCTTTAATGGTTGCAGGACACTTATTGTGGTAGGTAACGGTGGTTTTTGTACATAGATAATTAGATGCATTCACAAACAACACTATCGTATAGCGCGATAGTGTTGTTTGTGAATGCAGTGATATGGAGATGAAATGAAAACAATATTATATCATAGCACTATATTGATATTATTTGCGATAATCTTATTCGGTTGCGCTACGGAAGACAATTATTATGATGAACGCCACAGAATGTGGGAGGCAGACTTATGGCAGCTGCATGATAGAATCCTCGAACTTTACCCCGGATTTACGCGTGCAGAATTTGCAGAGTTAGAGAGGAATATTGAATTAGCACAATTATTTACCGATACAATCAAAGAGTTTGCGGCAAATACCCCGAATATGACTGATGATGAAGTTGTGATAGGGATTCAACGCGTGCTGGCGTTGTTTAGCAGCAATCATGTATGGTTCTCGGATGGATTGCATTTAATGCTCGGGGGTCCGATTTATCCATTGAGATTCAGGCTTCTTGATGGTGGGATTTATCTTGTGGAGAGCCATGAAGACTATGCGCATGTTATGTTTCAAAGATTGACAGCGGTAAACGCCATTACGATTGAGAATGTTATGACAGAATCAACGAGGTTGCTGAGTATTGAAAATACCTACGATGCCTGGTCGCGCTTGGCTCAATATCTTCCCGTGTCTTTAATAACTCAGTCAATAACAGGGGGGGAAGGACAATCTATGTTCTCATTTACCGACTCCGAAGGAAATGTTTCGCATATATACCCTACTGCTGAATCTATAAATTTCTCTATGTCTTTTATACCCACACTCCCAGCATTGGAGCGGAATATCAAACAGGAATACAACATCCCTTTATTTATGCAAAGACCACATACCGGAGCGTGGATAACTTTCCTTGAAGATTACGGTATCTTATATTTAAGATACCGTAGTTTTGAATTATTTACATGGGATATGATACGCCTTGCTGATATTATACGCGCTTTTAACAACGATGATATTCAAGCGGTTGTGATTGATGCACGCGACAATCCTGGTGGTGGGCTTCCATCAATGTTTCCGCATATGTTGGACATAATTGAAGAACACCAAGTTCCACTTTTTTATTTTGTAAATGAATCATCGCGTTCAGCTGCCACTTATATGGTGGCCTATTTGCGTAGACATGGAGCTGTTGTAGTCGGTCAGCCCGTCGGATCGAGTATGGTTTTTAGTCAGGCAGTCCGGGTTGTTCGTGATGGACTTGCAGTTGAGATGCACTACTCGGATTTAACTGTAATTGTACCCAATGTTTACAGATCGGAGGCAACGGAAGAGTTTGCTACAACCGAATTTACAAGATTGGTCACGGTGGAAGAATGGCTGGATGGGCACAATACACCGTTTTATCCGGATATTTTGATTCCGCATACTATCGAGGATTGGGCGGCAGGGCGTGATCCGTTGTTAGAGTATGTGAAAACCCTACTTAGAAGCAACTAACAAGACCAACAAACAAAAGAGTTGCCGCGCATCAGCTCTTTTGTTATAATATAACAAACCAGCACAACTGAGGTGACGCGCGGTGACAAGAAATGTATTTCTAAAATCAATACTAAGACAAAAAGCAAGCACCCTACTGCTATTTATCTTAATATCACTCATATCCTTTGGCTTTGTTTTGCGCACTGTTGAGTTTGTTGTGGTGCGGGCGCAGATACATGCTATTGCATCCAGCTACCGTTCTATTGGGTTTTTCTATGGGCATGAGCTTTTCGGGAATGTTTCGGAGGCGGTGCCATTTTTGGAGGAAAACCCCTATATTGCTTTTGTGGATAACCGTCGCGATATGCTGGCTTATTTGCAGGATTTTAATAATGCCGATTTCCGGGGCACACCCCCGGGGCAACCGAGGGCACAGCAGATTAGGCTGAATGACGCTGTATTTTTCGGCTATATGGTTGAGGTTGTGCGCAGCAATACTAATATACATATTATTTTTGAGGTATGCGAGGTGCTTGTCGGGTATTATGAGCATGTTACGGTCGGACAGATTATTACTCTGTCTATGCCTGTACGCCATCATGATAGATTTGTTGATATTGAGGATATGGTTGCCGGCGGCCGGTATTTAGCCCGCGGCATATTCCATGCATTTGTGCCGGAGGATGATGCCAGCACCCGCCTGCCCGTAGCAGGGCGTGACCAATTTATGACACTAACGCCATTAAATCTTGAAAATCAAGGCGATATATTTATCGCCCCCGCTCCTGCGGGCGAGTATTTTGATTTTGATGCGCACGGCCTAGCGCATCTGCCGCAGGCAATCAGAGAAATAAATTATAATCAACGGTCATTGACATTAACAGCCACCGCAGATATGTCTGCATTACCTATGCTGCAAGGCAACCCCGTGATAACCGTATATCGCGGGCGCATGATAATACCGGAGGACAGCGAGCAAGGCCGCCAAGTGGTTGTCATTAGTGACCTTTTTGCGCAAAGACGCGGGCTTGATATAGGCGATACAATAGCGATGAGCATACCCGAAATTCAGTATTATAATACCTTTTTCCGCACAGCAATGGAGGTTGGAAGCGTCGGCGGTAATTTTATTGATATTGATTTAGTTGGCGATATTAATGCGCCAAGGAATGAGATAGAGCTGGAAATTGTCGGCATATTCCGCCTTTCTGCTCGTGGGCAGTTTATAAGGGAAAGGTTGACTCAGAATGTATTTGTTCCCGTATCACTCGTCCCTGATAATTTTGAAATCCTGCCGCCTATAAATCCTGCAAGCCCTATGCTGGGTTGGGATTATGGGCATATCCCCGATAGGTGGGTTAGTTTCATTCTTGAAGATTCGCGCTATGAGCAAGCCTTTTATTTGGCGCATAATGAATTATTTGATGAATTAGGGCTTGAAGTGGTTATTATCGGCGCAGATTCTCTTAATTTCTGGGCTTCTGCCAGCTCTATATTGACTATTATTACATTTAACGCCGTTGTGTTTTGGGTGGTGCTTTTGTTAGTAATGACGCTGGTTGTGTTTTTGAACTTGCGCAGCCGCTTGCGCATTTTCTCAATATCCCGCGCTTTGGGTGTGCCTAAGGTGCGGATTATCGGTAATCTGCTAATTTCTGTTATTATACTCGGCTTGCCTGCAATCATTGTCGGCGGGGGTATGGCTTGGTTTTTAGGGATGGAGCAGGCGGCGGCAACCCTTGGCCCTTTGGTATATATTGTTGATGGGTTTGATGTGGTGACTGGGCTTGCATGGGGTTGGTTTGCATTATTTAGCGCAGTTATTGCGGGATATATGCTTTTAACCACTTTTATGGGTGGGGCATTTATCCTTAGCCGCCCTGTGCTAGAGCTTTTGCAAGGCAACTTAATGCCTGCGCGCAAGAAAAAAGAAAAAATTGCGGAAAATGATGGGTCAACTCATGCTTTTGCTACATCTATGGGTAAATTTTCATTACCTGAAGAGGGGTTATTCAAATCATCCCGCATGGCGCGGATGAACATGCGCACATTAATCCGCCGCTTGATAGTGCGTACCCCTGTAAAATCTACCCTTGGGGTGGCTGTCGCGCTGTTTTTCATTATTGCGTTGGGCTGGTTGCAAGAGGCTGTGGTGCGCGCGCAAATCGAAATTGACAGGCTTTATGACACCACCGTTGTATATGCAGATATACGCCCCGCCGTGCTTGCGGGCGGCGTTATTGAGCGTATGGGAGTGGCACGCCTGCTCCCTGGCCACCATGTAGGCGGGTTTATTGCGGCGTGGACGGTTAATCACATAGATGCCCTGCCATACCGAGGGGAGCTTTATACAGAAGTTGGGCATATACGCGCCTTTCTCATCAACCCCGATAGTGAAGGCAATACGCCCGATAACTGGAGGGATTTAATCGGCTTCCAAAATAATCTGCCTTCCACCCATCCGCAGAATTTAAGCGTGCTTAATTTTATCTACGCCTTCAGTGATTTCGATGTATTAATGAGCGAGCATACCCGAGGATTTGATGATAGGTTTGCAGATGATTTAGAAATTACATTCGTAGAAGGCTTTGGCGCGGATGATCTTGTTATGAACGGCACATCAAATGACTTTATTGTGCCGGTAATTGTTTATCAAGGCACTTTAGATGACCGCGCCCTCACCTCTGGATCGGTGGTGTCTATGGGATATAGCAGGGGCAGCACATTAGCAAACGATGAAACCATACACAGCGTGCCTGTGCGTATTATCGGCACCCATAACGGCCATATCCACCGCGAAAATTTAGGAGAGGCTGTTTTAATGCCCCTTGCATACAAAGCTGTTTTTATGGATGAAATGATGTCGCATATAATGATTAGGTTTGATATAGACACAGCCCATAACCGCGAAATAGTAACCATACGCGAAGAGCTTGAGCGCATCACCATAGGCACACCGGCACGCCCGGGCGGCTTTGTATCCCTAACCCTAATGCTGCTTGATGAAGAATTGCGCAATGTAGCAATAGCCATGGAACAAACCTTGCTATTGCTTGCACTGCTATATCCAATAGCAGTAACTTTTGCTGTAATAATAGGCGCAGGGCTAAGCATGTTATTAGTAATGCAAAATATAAAAAATGCGGCAGTTATGCGCGTGCTGGGCGCAACAAGGCGGCACGCAGCACGCGTGCTTTGCTGTGAGCAAATGACAGTAGTATTAGGCGGCGCAATAATAGGCTTCATATTCCTATTATCAGCCGATTGGGGCTTTGGGCTTGCTGCGATATTAGGGCTAGTTGGAATGTATTTGGCGGGGGCAGCCATGGGTGCTATTGTAGGTGGGATAATAGTAACAAGCAAGCCGCCGTTAGAATTGCTACAAGTGCGCGAATAGGAGGAATATCCCATGTTAGAAATTCAAAATGTAAGCTATCGCTACAAAAACGGCGACCGCGATGTGCTTAAAAGTGTATCCGCTATGTTTGGCAACGGCAAAATCTATGCAATAGTGGGTCCATCAGGTAGCGGAAAAACAACCTTGCTATCTATAATGGCAGGGCTTGACAAGCCAACAAGCGGCAAAGTTTTCGTAGAAAATGAAGATATATTCAAACTTGACCTTGACCAGTATCGCCGCGAACGTATATCTATGATATTCCAAGCCTTCCACCTGTTTCCGTTGTTGACAGCACAAGAAAACACCTGCTATCCAATGGAATCAAATGGCGTATCAAGAAAAGAAGCCCTGCCAAGAGCAAAGCAATTACTTAACAGCGTAGGCATTGATGATAGTAAACATAAACGCTACCCCGCTAACCTATCAGGAGGAGAACAACAACGCGTAGCAATAGCAAGAGCCTTATCTACAGGATCTAAAGTAATATTAGCAGATGAGCCTACAGGAAACCTGGATGTAGCTAATGGTGATGCTGTAATAGCTATTTTGCGTAAATTAGCACACGAAGAAGGGTATTGTGTTATTGTAGTTACCCATAACATGGAGATTGCTGCTGCTAGTGATGTTGTTTTTCGGATGAGTGACGGAGTAATCAGCGCATGAAAATCTTCCGTCTATGCGCTTCTTGTTTGCGTAGTCATCTCTTGTCATTAGCTATATACATAGTCCTCATTCTCTTAGCTGCCTTAACATCCATCCTATCCCCCTACATAATTGGGGATTTTTTGGATACCTTGATACATGGATCAGATATAAACGCCATACTGCGCTTTTGTGTAATCTTTGGAGGCATCAATATTCTTCGTATTGCAGTGGGCTACATAACCTCGATAATCTATGTGAAGATGCAAGTAAAGATGGGTTATGAGCTAAACATATCGGTTATTAAACATATTCAAAGATTATCATTATCCTATACAAACAAACAAGACAGCGCATACCTAAGCCAACGCATTAATAACGACGCTAACAGCCTAATAATATTCTGCATAACCATACTGCAGAATATTATCACAAACTCCATCATGCTGATAGTGCCGCTGATAATACTATTCACCATGAATTGGTTTATAGCTGTGCTGTTATTGTCGTTTCTGTTGGCGTACGCGATCCTTTATGCTGTATTCAGAAAAACGCTTTATAATGCCGGTTTCGCCTTCAAAGAGGCACAGAGCAGATTCTTTGCAGGGTTGTTTGATCAACTGAAATACATCAAGCTAATCAAATTAAACGCAATACAAACCGAAGTGAATAAACGAGCTGATGCGAATTTTGTTGATTTGCGTGATAATGCAACACATAATCAAAAAGTGAGTTACATGTATTCGAGCTTAGATGGATTTATTACTACTTTGGCGCAAATAACTCTATTTGTCGGCGGCGGTATACAAGTGCTTAACGGCAGCTTTACCATAGGCATGTTTACAATATTCTCCAGCTATTTTAACATGATGCTTGGGGCTAGTAGATATTTTTTTAACATGGGGGCTAATTATCAAAAAGTGCTTGTTGCCTATGACAGGATATCAGAAATCATCAGCAGAAACATAGAATCGTGTGGTAATATGGTGTTAAACAGCATTAACAGTATTGAACTGGACAATATTAGTTTTTCATATAACCAAGACACGACAAAAAGAAATATCAATAATTTTTCAGCAAGATTTGAAAAGGGTAAGATGTATGGAATTACGGGCGGAAACGGTGCAGGCAAATCCACATTGATAAATCTAATCATGGGAATGTATGTTGACGAGCGTGAAGGAAGGGTTCTTTATAATGATGCTGACATAGAAAATATAGACATGGTAAAAGTAAGGCGGAAGTTAATTGGTTGCGCCGAACAAGAACCCATGTTAATCAACGACACCGTTAGATACAATCTAACTTTTGATGAGCGGAATGCACAATTGCCAATGGACATGAAAAAAGCATTGCAAAAGTATCTGAAAATTCTAAATTTCAAGGAGTTTATTGAGAAAAATACGCTTGATTTAGTGATTAATGATAAAAACTCCAACACATCAGGGGGAGAAAAACAAAAAATATCAATCTTGAAAGTTTTGTTCAAAAACCCTGATGTTATGATTTTTGATGAACCAACTTCTGCTTTGGATGCGGTAGCTGCCAAAAGTTTCATCGAACACTTAACGAAAATCAAGAGAGATAAAATTATCATCGTGATTACGCATGATAAGGAGTTGTTAGGATTGTTTGATGACATAGTAGAAGTTAGAGGTTGAATAGACTTGCAAAATGTATCTACATAGTATATACTATAATCAAAGGAGTTGATCGCATGCACGCAACTATCCAAAAATGGGGCAATAGTCAAGCTATACGCCTACCAAAAGCCATTCTCGAAACTGCGAGTATAACAGAGAATGAATCAGTTCAAATTTTAGCAGAACAAAATAAAATAATAATCATCAAATCAAAGAATAAAAGAGAGCATATACCCCTAGCTGAACGCTTAAAAAATTGGAATGGTCAGCCTTATGAGCTAATCGCCGAAGACAAAGAATGGCTAAACATGAAATCTGTGGGGGAAGAAGAGTGATGAGTAAAAGACCAAAACAAGGGGATATAATCAAAATTAACCTAGACCCAACCAAAGGACACGAGCAAGCGGGGTATCGTCCCGCACTGGTAATTAATAATGTCTCTTTTTCAAAGGCAAGCAATATGATAGTGGTTTGCCCTATCACGAACACCAACAGAAATAATCCGTTACATGTTGCCCTGGAAGGGTTTTTAACAAAAGGATTTGTGATGTGTGACCAAATAAAAGCTATTGATATACAGGTGCGAGATTATAAAATAATCGAAATTGTTGATGAAGACACGCTTTGGGAGGTGTCTGATATTGTTTGTGGTTTTGTGGGGGTTGAGGGTTGAGGAAGTTGACCTGACTGCCCTCTATCCTGTATTTTTGCATACGGCGCCGGTGCCGTGCGGCTTTTTGCTTAGTTTTGACCAATAGTTTTGAGTATAGCTTGATTGGCGTCTTTGGGTTTTCGTGGCATTGTATCCGAAACCTCTAGGTTTTGGGTACAGCAACCTTCAAGATACTTATACACTGCA
>Ga0123355_10017212_pt1 | contig 11414 bp, 8 predicted proteins | sample TergutEmb28metaG_3_FD_89872 | JGI IMG/M metagenome (GOLD analysis project Ga0123355, IMG submission 89872) | Embiratermes neotenicus P1 segment gut microbial communities from Petit-Saut dam, French Guiana - Emb289 P1 | ecosystem: Host-associated > Arthropoda: Insects > Digestive system > Gut ...
AAATTCCAACACACAACACACCAACAGTGGCTTCTTTATATATAATGAAAGTAATATGTTACATTAAATAGTGCAAAGACTGTATTATATTGTATTGTATTGCTATCACAAGTTATTGGAAGCCACACACTGTTTGGTGCTTTCTGGCACATCAGTCAGATGACCGAAACACAAAATGTACAGAACATTTATATACAATGCCTTTAGGCAATGCAGCTGTGTTGTACTGCAGTGGCGTGTCAAATATATGTGGTGTAGGTATTGGTTAAGACTTAAACAAGTAAAATTAAAGACAGAATATTAATATTAATACACAAAATTGCAATGAATATACAATATTTGCCTTCAAATACCTACTTCGGTTTGTTCAATCAAATTTTGTGTATGCAGTCACGTTGAGTCTGAATTAAGGTGTGTGTTGTCTAAGTCAACACACTGTACCGTTCACTTAGTTAACATTGAAGTAACGGATGTGATTCATGTGTTGACGAACAAAGGGTGTGCATCTAGTTCTGTGTGAGACTGGGTAAAACGGGAAGTGAAACTTTTGAAATGTTGAAACAGGCTTTTGGTGAATCGTGTATGAGCCGTAGCCGAACTTTTGAGAGGTTTGGACGTTTCAATAATGGCAGAACTTCGACTGCTAATGATGATCGATCAGGTCGGCCAAGCACAGCAACAACTCCCTCAAAAGTGGAATAGCTACGGACGGCTGTCAACCAGGATCGTCTTCGTAACATACACGATCTCTGTGCATAGTTGAAATTGACAAACCTGCAATCTTCGCAATGGAAGAGTCCTGGGACTCCAAGTCCCAAAAAAGCACTACGCAAAAAAGCAAATTGAAGACGATGCTCATTTGTTTCTTTGACCGAGAGGGGATCGTACACCGGAAATTTGTCGCCCCTGGAATGACGGTCAATGCAGAATTTTACTGTGATGTTCCAAGAAGGTTACGTGAAAATGTGAGGCGCAAGAGGCCACAGAAATGGCAAAACCAGAACCTTATTATCCACCACAACAATGCCCCGGCTCACAGGCCTTTAAAGTTCCGCAGTTTTTGGCCAAGAACAATATGACAGTGATACCCCATCCCCCATACTCACCCGATCTGGCCCCCTGTGAATTTTTCCTCTTCCCCAAGCTGAAGCTTCGGATGAAGGGTCGAAGATTCGACACCACTGAAGAGATTCAAGAGGAATCACAGCGGGTACTTCACACAATTCCAAAAAGGGAATTCCAGGGATGCTTCCAAGCATGGTAGAAACGCTGGGACCGCTGTAATTGTGCAAAAGGGGGGTACTTTGAAGGTGATGGAGGAATTTAACAAACAAGGCAAGCAACCTTACTTTTACAAGTACTGCCGGGAACTTCAGGATACAACCTTGTATGCACCAGTACCCTGTGCACACAGAACACACAACGATATCACATTCACTGCACACCACTGTCAGTACTATGTAGAGCAGCAATGGCTGTTCGAGCAACTTACTGGTACTGCAGAAAAGATTTTGGACACAAATTGGATGCGCATTCTACATCACTATAAATTATTTAAGTGTCATTCCACATTCAAACCAGTAAGCACCCCGCACACACCTACTTATTTTGTTGCTGGAACCTGCCTTGTAGCAATAACAATATCTCCTATACTGCGCACATCACATTACACAATAATTTAAACAAAGCACTACACATCACATTACACAATACATTCTTTTAGAAGGCAGCCATCAGAACGTACTTAAAATGTATGCAATACGTATCAACACATTTGTTTCGACATATGTACTGCATATTTATATAACCCTATAAATCTCACAGTGTAGGATTCTCAACGATTTCATATCACGTGGTCTAAACTGGAGAGAAAATAATTTTTAAAAACAAACAAAAAATTACACTAATAATTTTTCTACATATATTTGACCTTCTTACACACAATTTGTGAACAATTACCGGACAAGATATTACGAATCAAACGATATTTATACAGCATTATGTAAGCAGTGCAAGCCATGTCTGATCCACATAACAAGCACAATTTGCACTGCACTGAACAATGTTATCACAGTTTTATTAAATGTGGCTTAACGACGGTCTGGTTACACCAAAACACGTGGTCACTACTGAACACAAAACGATGTTCTGTTTGGCGGTACTGTAACAGTTTATGTTTAGGTATATCTGTAACTTTCCTTCACTTCCCACTTAACATCCTCACTTCACCATCACTTCACACCCATCCATTGCCACTCCATTCCATATGTCCTCAGACTTAACCAGGCAGCACATCCTTGCTTTTGCTAAGCACTTCACATCTGACAGCCATCTTTCCTGCTTACACAGCAAGAAAACTAAATTTCAACAATACACAGCTGTACAATATACTGTCATTGTGTGATGTAGTGGAAACTAAAATATAGAGTGTAATTTCGGTGTTCTTCATCAAGGATGGAAAATTATTTCAAAAGCGCCAAGTAAGACAATTCACCAGTTTCAGAGTTCCGTGTGATTAGGGTAGTGTAATGCATTTTGGTGCTTTTGAATTCTCAAGCAATGGACTGAGAACAATTGTGCCAAAGATAAGCAAACAGCTGTATGCATTTTGGTATCAACTTGTGGGTTTTCTATTAGGACTTCTGGTTCTTCACAAATCAACAACACTAATAATAACACAAAATAATAAAGAAAGACATGTATTCAGCAAACAGCCAGTCATGGTAAAGGCCTGGGATCATTGCCAGGTCAGTTTGTTTGGTGTTTATGGTGGTTGAGTGGAAGTGGGACAGATTTGTGTGAGTACCTCAGTTATCTGTTGCCAGTATCAGTCTACCTGAGCACCTCAGTACTTCAGTTATCTGTAGCCAGTATCAGTCTACCAATGCACCACAGTACTTCAGTTATCTGTTGCCCGTGTCAGTCTACCAATGCACCACAGTATTTCAGTTATCTGTTGCCAGTGTCAGTCTATCAGGGCACCTCAGAAATTCAGTTATCTTTTGCCAGTATCAGGCTACCAATGCACAAGAGATCTTCAGTTATCTGTTGCCAGTATCCGTCTAACAATGCACCACAGTACTTCAGTTATCTGTTGCCAGTATCAGTCTACCAATGCACCACGGTACATCAGTTATCTGTTGCCAGTATCAGTCTAATAATGCACAAAAGTTCTTCAGTTATGTGTTGCCAGTATCAGTCTACCAATGCACCACAGTATTTCAATAATCTGTTTCCAGTATCAGTTTACCAAGACACTTCAGTACTTCAGTTATCTGATGCCAATATCAGTAACCAATGCACAACAGTACTTCGGTTATCTGTTGCCAGTATCAGTCTACAAATGCACCACAATACTTCAGATATCTTTTGCCAATTTCCGTCTACCAATGCACCAGAGTACTTCAGTTATCTGTTGCCAGTATCAATCTACCAATGAACAACAGTTCTTCAGTTATCTGTTGCCAGTATCCGTCTACCAATGCACGACAGTACTTCAGTTATCTGTTGCCAGTATCAGTCTACTGATGCACCACAGTACTTCAGTTATCCGTTGCCAGTATCAGTCTACAAATGCACAACTATTCTTCAGTTATCTGTTGTCAATTTCAGTCTACCAATGCACCGCAGTACTTTAGATATCTGTTGCCAGTATCTGTCTACAAAAGCACCAAAGTACTTCAGTTATTTGTTGCCAGTATCCGTCTACCAATGCACCACAGTACTTCAGGTATCTGTTGCCAGTATGAGTCTACCAATACACCACAGTACTTCACATATCTGTTGCCAGTATCAGTCTACCAATGCACCACAGTACTTCAGTTATCTGTTGCCAATATCAGTCTACCGATGCACCACAGTTCTTCAGATATCTGTTGCCAGTATCAGTCTACCAGAGCACCACAGTACTTCAGTTATCTGTTGCCATTATCAGTCTACAAATGCACCACTATACTTCAGTTATCTGTTGCCAATTTCAGTCTACAAATGCACCAAAGTACTTCAGTAATCTGTAGCCAGTATCAGTCTACCAATGCACAACACATCTTCAGTTGTCTGCTGCCAGTATCCGTCTACCTATGCACCACAATAATTCAGTTATCTGTTGCCAGTATCAGTCTACCAATGCACCACAGTACTTCAGTTATCTTTTGCCAGTATCAGTCTACCAATGCACCACAGTACTTTAGTTATCTGTAGCCAGTATCAGTCTACCAATGCACCACAGTACTTCAGTTATCTGTTGCCAGTATCAGTCAACCAATGGACAAGATTACTTCATTTATCTATTGCCAGTATCAGTCTATCAATGCAAAAAGTTCTTCAGTTATCTGCAGCCAGTATTCGTCTACATATGCACCACAGTTTTTAAGTAATCTGTTGCCAGTATCAGTCTACTAATGCACCACAGTACTTCAGGTACCCGTTGCCAGTTGAACCCTCGGGTCCTAACCTCCTCCTTGAGGTCCGATTCGGGTGACTTTTTCCGAGGGTTGGCACCTATCTAGCGTCTGTTGATCCCTTGAGCAATCGAACCCCGGAGGAAGTGGATCTTGTGGGAAGTGGGAGTTAACAAATCCAGTTAGAAATGTGATGAACAATGTATTAACAATAAAATGAAAATGGCAACGGTAAGAACAATAATAACAGAATGACATAAATAACACAATGGATACAATCTTTTGATAAACAAATACAATTATTCTACCGCGCTACGCCGCCCTCCAGAGCCTGCCCCTTCTGACTGCCTGGTATGACAACAACACAACCCTGGCCATTAATTGAACACCCACCAGGCAACAAAGGGGCACACATCAGCAATTCTTTTCCTGAGAGCGGCCGAGTAATACCTCGGTTGCACTATATCGTGCATTAGGCCTAAGCAAGGCCTCTATTACGTGTTCTCGGTCACTGCCTCAAATAAGCATTCAGAACTGGCCCCTGCCCTCTGAGACCGGGGCCCAACTGATGTTGGGCTGGTAAGCAATCCCCTTCACTATTTTTCTTGCGAAGCAAGAAGGAAGAACACACAAAATACAACCAAAACGTTACCTTACCAACACCCAACCATCAGCCGGACCCCGCCTCGTATGTCGTCTCTTCAGCCGGGCGGCTCTAAGCAGAATAGATGTTGTTTCCTTGAAACGACACAAATTAGTGAACGCTGTTGGAGGTCCGAACAGCGTAAAGTAAACTCACCCCCTCACCCGCTACTTACCCTTATGACGTGGCCCGACCAATCTTGTAATGACAACCCCACATGGAAAGGAAGGGAGGGAGGGAAGTAAACCGGTCCTCACGACCGGGCGCAGAAAATCTAGACGTCCGCTACAGGGGGACGGCTCACAGTGTCAGTCTACCAATGCACCACAATACTTCAGTTATCTGTTGCCAGTATAAGTCTACAAATGCACCAAAGTACTTCAGTTATCTGTTGCCAGTATCAGTCTACCACTGCACCTCAATACTTTAGTTATCTGTTGCCTGTATCAGTCTACCAATGCACCACAGTACTTCAGTTATTTGTTGCAAGTATTAGACAACCACTGCACCACAATATTTCAGTTATCTGTTGCCAGTATAAGTCTACCAATGCATCACAGTACTTGAGTTATTCGTTGCTAGTATCAGTCTACCAATGCACAACAGTACTTCAGTATCCGTTGCCAGTATCAGTCTACCAATGCACCACAGTACTTCAGTTATCTGTTGCCAGTATCAGTCTACCACTGCACCACAATACTTCAGTTATCTGTTGCCTGTATCAGTCTACCAATGCACCACAGTACTTCAGGTATTTTTTGCAAGTATCAGTCTACCACTGCACCACAATACTTCAGTTATCTGTTGCCAGTATCAGTCTACCAATGCACCACAGTACTTGAGTTATCCGTTGCCAGTATCAGTCTAACAATGCACCACAGTATTTCAGTTACCTGTTGCCAGTATCAGTCTACAAATGCACCACAGTACTTCAATTATCTGTTGCCAGTATCAGTCTACCAATGCACCACAATACTTCAGTTATCTGTTGCCTGTATCAGTCTACCAATGCACCACAGTACTTCAGTTTTCTGTTGCCTGTATCAGTCTACCGATGCACCACAGCCATTAACTTAACTGTCACCAACACATAATAATCTCAGAAATTAACAGCGTCATTTAGTGACACAATTCAATAAAATGAATGAATTGGTTTGTTTCTAGTGTCTGCAGCTACAGTCAGTGTTAATCTTTCTTCCCTCCACATATTTTGTCATAAGATCCATTTCTGAAGTGGGGGCACTCACAGGGCAGAATTTGGTGTACTTGATTTTAGGGTGGGGGAAAAATTCAGGAGAGATAAAACCTACAGCTCGGTCAGGAGGTGATATTGTTAGATATGGTGATGGTGTTGCTGGTTTTCGACGTATAGCAGAACTGTTAAAAGATGCTGACTGCACGACTTGACATATACAAAATAAGATGTCAGATAATTGAAATACCAAATATAGTAATGTTGCTTTATCAAGATTGTGTTCACATTATATGCAAACACAACTTCATTTATAGTTCAGTGTGCATTAAACACGGTGGATGACCGTTTCAAGAACTGCTGTACATTGTGTCACTGTGCTGGTAGCAAATGCTAAATAAAGTTGTGTCTCTTTCTGATCTGAGTATAATCTTTGTACAATTACTTTGAGAACACCGTGTACAGACAATTCACACAGACTTTGATGACAAAATCAAAGGCTACATATGTAACATATACATTGTACACAACATGTAGGGGGCAGCACTTACGCATTGGTTAGTGTACTGCGCTACAAATCGTCTTGTCATTAGATCGATTCCCGCTCGTGTCGTTGGAATTTTTCTTTGTTATAATACTTCAGATGGCACTAGGGACCTGGGTTCGACTCAGCTGCCTCTAATATAATGAGTACCAGGAGCATTTCCAAGGGGTAAAAGCGGACAGTGCGTATAGAAGACAAATTTAAAACCATCCTGGTCAAGAAATTCTTTTGTTTATAGGAAGTAAATGTTCATTATCACATTCACAAAACTATTGTCATTAAGTCTACAGTCAAATCAAATTAAGGTCCTTTTTAATATTATAATTCAAGCCAAACATATATCCCTTTAGGTTTTTCGCCTATATTTTATTCTTCTAAATACTCGTTTGTCTATCCATTACAAAAATAAAAGAGCATAAATAGTTACTGAATATAAAGACAGACATAGAAAAATTACTGATTTCCTTCTTTTAAAAATTTGCAAGTAAACAAATAACAATCGTCCATTCTGCCACTTATGTGATATTGTCAATTTCAATTCCACACTACTGTTAATTTGTACGGTATGCAACGGTATACAGTACTTAAGTAATCTGTTGCCAGTATCAGTTTAACAGGGCACTTTAGTACTTCAGTTATCTGATGCCAATATCAGTCAACCAATGCACAACAGTATTTCAGTTATCTGTTGCCAGTACCAGGCTACCAATGCACCACAATACTTCAGATATCTGTTGCCAATTTCAGTCTACCAATGCACCACAGTACTTCAGTTATTTGTTGCCAGTATGAGTCTACCAATGCACAAGAGTTCTTCAGATATTTGTTGCCAGGATCCGTCTACCAATGCACCACAGTACTTCAGTTATCCGTTGCCAGTATCAGTCTGCCAATGCACAATTGTTCTTCAGTTATCTGTTGCCAATTTCAGTCTACCAATGCACCACAGTAATTTAGTTATGTGTTGCCAGTATCAGTCAACCAATGCACCACAGTTCTTCAGTTATTTGTTGCCAGTATACGTCTACCAATGCATCACAGTATTTCAGGTATCTGTTGCTAGTATCAGACTAACAATACACCACACTACTTCAGTTATCTGTTGCCAGTATCAGTCTACAAATGCACCACAGTACTTCAGTTGTCTGTTGCCAATATCAGTCTACCGATGCACCACAGTTCTTCAGTTATATGTTGCCAGTATCAGTCTACCAAAGCACCACAGTACTTCAGTTATCTGTTGCCAATTTCAGTCTACAAATGCACCAAAGTACTTCAGTAATCTGTAGCCAGTATCAGTCTACCAATGCACAACAAATCTTCAGTTATCTGCTGCCAGTATCCGTCTACCTATGCACCACAATAATTCAGTTATCTGTTGCCAGTACCAGTCTACCAATGCACCACAGTACTTCGGTTATCTGTTGCCATTATCAGTCTACCAATGCACCACAGTACTTTAGTTATCTGTAGCCAGTATCAGTCTACCAATGCAGAACAGTACTTCAATTATCTGTTGCCAATATCAGTCTACCAATGCACCACAGTACTTCAGTTATCTGTTGCCAGTATCATTCAACGAATGCACAAGAGTACTTCATTTATCTGTTGCCAGTATCACTCTATCAATGCAAACAGTTCTTCAGTTATCTGCTGCCAGTATTCGTCTACATATGCACCACAGTATTTAAGTAATCTGTTGCAAGTATCAGTCTACCAATGCACCACAGTACTTCAGGTATCCGTTGCCAGTATCAATCTACCAATGCACCACAGTACTCCATTTATCTGTTGCCTGTATCAGTCTACAAATGCACCACAGTACTTCAGTTATCTGTTGCCAGCATCAGTCTACCACTGCACCACAATACTTTAGTTATCTGTTGCCTGTATCAGTCTACCAATGCACCACAGTACTTCAGTTATTTGTTGCAAGTATCAGTCTACCACTGCACCACAATACTTCAGTTATCTGTTGCCAGTATCAGTCTACAAATGCACCACAGTACTTGAGTTATCCGTTGCCAGTATCAGTCTATCAATGCACCACAGTACTTCAGTATCCGTTGCCAGTATCAGTCTACTAATGCACCAAAGTACTTCAGTTATCTGTTGCCATTATCAGTCTACCAATGCACCAAAATACTTCAGTTATCTGTAGCCTGTATCAGTCTACCAATGCACCACACTACTTCAGTTATCTGTTGCCTGTATCAGTCTACCACTGCACCACAATACTTCAGTTATCTGTTGCCTGTATCAGTCTACCAATGCACCACAGTACTTCAGTTATCTGTTGCAAGTATCAGGCTACCACTGCACCACAATACTTCAATTATCTTTTGCCAGTATCAGTCTACCAATGCACCACAGTACTTGAGTTATCCGTTGCCAGTATCAGTCTAACAATGCACCATAGTACTTCAGTATCCGTTGCCAGTATCAGTCTACCAGTGCACCACAGTACTTCAGTTATCTGTTGCCAGTATCAGTCTACCTATGCACCACAGTACTTCAGTTATCTGTTGCCTGTATCATTCTACCAACGCACCACAGTACTTCAGGTTTCTGTTGCCTGTATCAGTCTACCGATGCACCACAGCCATTAACTTATCTGTCACCAACACATAATAGTCTCAGAAATTAACAGCGTCATTTAATGACACAATTCAATAAAATGAACGAATTGGTTTGTTTCTAGTGTCTGCAGCTACAGTCTGTGTTAATCTTTCTTCCCTCCACATATCTTGTCATAAGAAGCATTTCTGAAGTGGGGGCACTCACAGGGCAGAATTTGGTATACTTGATTTTAGGGTGGGGAAAAAATCAGAAGAGAGAAAACATACAGCTCGGTCAGGAGGTGATATTGTTAGATATGGTGATGGTGTTGCTGGTTTTCTACGTATAGCAGAACTGTTAAAAGAGGCTGACTGCACGACTTGACATATACAAAACAAGATGTCAGATAATTGAAATACCAAATGTAGTAATGTTGCTTTATCAAGATTATGTTCACATTACATGTAAACACAACTTAATTTATAGTTCAGTGTGCATTAAACACGGTGGATGACCGTTTCAAGAAGTGCTGTACATTGTGTCACTGTGCTGGTGGCAAACGCTAAATAAAGTTGTGTCTCTTTCTGATCTGAGTTTAATCTTTGTACAATTACTTTGAGAAAACCGTGTACAAACAATTCACACAGACTTTGATGACAAAATCAAAGGCTTCATATGTAACATATACATTGTACACAACATGTAGGGGGCAGCACTTACGCATTGGTTAGTGTACTGCGCTACAAATCGTCTTGTCATTAGATCGATTCCCGCTCGTGTCGTTGGAATTTTTCATTGATATAATACTTCAGATGGCACTAGGGATCTGGGTTCGACTCAGCTGCCTCTAACATAATGAGTACTAGGAGCATTTCGAAGGGGTAAAAGCGGCCAGTGCGTATGGAAGACAAATTTTAAACCATCCTGGTCAAGAAATTCTTTTGTTTATAGGAAGTAAATGTTCATTATCACATTCACAAAATTATTGTCATTAAGTCCCCAGTCAAATCAAATTAAGTTCCTTTTTAATATTATAATTCAAGCCAAACTTATATCCCTTTAGGTTTTTCGCCTATATGTTATTCATCTCCTAAATCGTTTGTCTATCCATTATAAACATAAAAGACCATAATTAGTTACTGAATATAAAGACAGACAGAGGAAAATTACTGATTTCTTTCTTTGAAAAATTTGCAAGTAAACAAATAACAATCGTCCATTCTGCCACTTATGTGATATTGTCAATTTCAATTCCACACTACTGTTAATTTGTACGGTATGCAAGCTTCTAACATAAAGAGCAAATATTGTGGCAGAGTATTTGGACGGAACACAAATCCACCTTACAATTGTCTCTTACACACATCAGTAAATTTGGGTGTAAACGTTGCAATATTTACATTAAACAAAACGCGTTTCAAACTATCTGCATTATCACAGGAGACCTACGTGTATATAGGTGTATTGTACTGTATTGTAGATGTTGATGTATTGTGAGATTTTATAGTCTTAATATGGATTGAAGAAATTAAACAGAACATGTCGCTTTACTGTATTCTATTGCCAACAAAAGTTATTGGAAGCTCCACATTGTTTGCAGGAATCTGTTGCCAGTATCAGTCTACAGATGCACCACTCTACTTCAGTTATCTGATGCCAGTATCAGTCTACAGATTCACCACAGTACTTCAGATATATTTTGCCAGTATCAGTCTACCAATGCACTACAATACTTCAGCTATTTGTTGCCAGTATCTGTCTACCGATGCACTACATTACTTCATTTATCTCTTGCCAGCATCAGTCTACAGATGCACTACATTACTTCTGTTATCTGTTGTCAGTATCAGTCTACCGATGCACCATAGTATTTCAGTTATCTGTTGCCAGTATCAGTCTACAGATGCACCACTGTACTTGTGTGTGTGGGTTTGTGTGGATAGTGTGTTTGTATGTGGGGTGTTTGTGTAGGTAGCGTGTGTGTGTGTGTGTGTGTTTGGGGGGTTAAATATATTTATTAGCAGCATGTTCCACTACCGTCCATCAGCAGTACTACATGCTTGACTTTGCATTTAT
>Ga0123355_10017213_pt1 | contig 11414 bp, 8 predicted proteins | sample TergutEmb28metaG_3_FD_89872 | JGI IMG/M metagenome (GOLD analysis project Ga0123355, IMG submission 89872) | Embiratermes neotenicus P1 segment gut microbial communities from Petit-Saut dam, French Guiana - Emb289 P1 | ecosystem: Host-associated > Arthropoda: Insects > Digestive system > Gut ...
AAGCCATTGCCGAGAGCCAGGGGGTGGAGCGCTGGGCGGACTGCACCCCCGACCATCTCCTGCACATTCCCGAGATCAAGCGGACGATCCCCGACGCGCTCGTCATCCACATCATTCGCGATGGCCGGGACGTGGCCCTTTCCTACGTAAAGCAGGGGTGGTCATACCCGTTCCGCTGGGACCGGGGCGAACATCTGAATGTCGCGGGTTTGTACTGGGAGTGGATCGTGCGCCGGGGGCGGGAATATGGCCGGATGCTCGGAGACGACTACCAGGAAGTGCATTTTGAGGATCTGGTCGCCCAGCCGCACGAAACGCTGGCCCGGTTGAGCCGGTTTATAGGCCAGAACCTCGACTACGAGCGAATTCAGCAGGCTGGCGTCGGGTCGGTGCATGCGCCCAACTCTTCTTTTCCGAAGGAATCGGGCGAGAAGTTTAATCCCACCGGGCGCTGGAAAACCCGGATGTCGGCCGAAGAAGTCGACGCCTTCGAGAGTTTATGCGGCGAGTTCCTCGCGCAGCTTGGCTATCCGCTGAAGTCTCCGAGCCAGCGGCGCAGGAACCTGCATGCGTGGCGAATGCGGACTACGTATTTGCCCATGTTCGCCGTCAAGCTGCGGTTCAAGACGCGCACTCCTCTGGGCAGGTTTGTGCGAACCGGACGGCTGCAGATTGAGGGCTAAGCGCTTTCGCCGCATATCCGGTTGATTTACCCTCCGTGCCATGCCGCCCGTTCCTCGGTTCCGCCTGGTCAGATAAGCTCCGCGGTTCGTCGCTATCTCGAGCCGGGACTTACTCCACCGTTACCGACTTTGCCAGGTTCCTCGGTTGGTCGACATCGCATCCGCGGCGCACCGCAATGTGGTAGGCCAGCAACTGCAGCGGAACGATTTCGAGGATGGGCAGCAGTTCCTCGGGCGCGCTCGGAACATAAATAACGTGGTCGGCGGCCTCCCGGATCTCTTCGTCCCCTTCGGTCGCGAGCGCGATCACTTGTCCCGACCGGGCCTTGACCTCCTTCAGGTTGGAGAGGGTCTTCTCATAGCGCACCATCGAAAGGGCGTCGTTCGGATCGCGTGTGGCGAGAATGACGACGGGCAGATTCTCGTCGATCAGCGCATTCGGGCCGTGCTTCATTTCGCCCGCAGGATATCCCTCGGCATGAATGTAAGAGATTTCCTTCAGCTTGAGGGCCCCCTCGAGGGCGATGGGATAATGAATTCCCCTCCCCAGGAACAGGAAATCCTGCGAGCGGACATATTGTTTGGCGAGATCTTCGCAGTCTTCCTCATGCGTCAGCAGGTGCTCGAGCTTCCCCGGCAGCCGCGTCAGCTCCCGGACCGCATCTTTGGCCTCGTCGGAGGACACCGTGCCCCGCACCTGTCCAAGATAGAGGGCAAACAGGTAGAGGGCCGTCAGCTGCGCCGTGAAAGCCTTGGTTGAGGCTACGCCGATTTCCGGCCCCGCATGGGTATAAATGGTGCCGGCGGCTTCCCGCGTGATCATCGAACCGACGACGTTGCAGATGGCGAGCGTCTTCGATCCCTTGGCCTTTGCTTCCCGCTGGGCGGCAATCGTGTCGGCCGTTTCGCCGGACTGCGAAATGACCAGCGTGATCGTCTCGGCCGGAACGATGGGGTCTCGATAGCGCCACTCGCTCGCATAGTCGACCTCGACGGGCACACGCGCCAGCCGCTCGATCATGAACTTGCCGGCCTGAGCGGCGTGCCAGCTGGTGCCGCAGGCGGCGATGTTGATTTTCTTGGCGGCGCGAAATTCGGCTTCGGTGACCTCCATCTCGTCAAGGAACACTTGTCCCGTTTCCTGCGACACCCGGCCGAGGGTGGTGTCGCGGACCGCGCGCGGCTGCTCGTAAATCTCCTTCAGCATGAAATGCTTGAAGCCGCCCTTTTCCGCCATGATCGGGTCCCAGGTGACGTGCTGCACCTGGCGAACAATCGGCTGGCCGTTGAAGTCGGTAAGCCGGACGCCTTCAGGCGTAATCACCGCCATGTCGCCGTCTGCCAGGAAGAACAAGTCGCGGGTGTGATAGAGGATCGCAGGGACGTCGGAAGCGACAAAGTACTCGTCATTTCCCAGCCCGATCACGGCCGGCGGGCCGTTGCGCGCGGCCACAATCTTATTGGGTTCGTCCACGGAAATTACCGCCAAGGCGAAAACGCCGGTAAGCTGAGTCACGGTCTTCCGCACCGCCTCCTCGAGCGGGGGACGGTGTCCGTTTCCGGTCGCCAGGAAGTACTTCTCAATCATGTGGGCGACGACTTCGGTATCGGTCTCGGTGGTGAAGCGATGGCCCTCTTCGGCGAGCCGCTTTTTGAGCGCCAGGTAATTTTCGATGATGCCGTTGTGCACCACCACAACTTTGCCGGTGCAATCGCGGTGGGGATGGGCGTTTTCTTCGGTAGGACGCCCGTGGGTGGCCCAGCGCGTGTGTCCGATGCCGTAGGTGCCGTCGAGCGGCTTGAGGCGGATGACTTCCTCGAGATTGCGCAGCTTGCCTTCTGCGCGGCGGATCTCCAGGCCGTCGCCGTTGCCGCAGACGGCAATGCCGGCCGAGTCATAGCCGCGGTATTCGAGCCTCCGCAGGCCATCTAAGATGACGGGAACGACCCGCTTCTTCCCCACGTATCCCACAATTCCGCACATACCGACTGACTCCTGACTGCAAATTCCGGGGAAGAATGCAGACGGCGGCCCGCAGCCTCTTTTCCGGATCTTTCGATCTAATCTTCGATCGAATACCGGAACTCTTCAATCACGGGATTGGTAAGCACCTCGCGAGCGATGCGGCTGACTTCGCTCTCGGCCTGTGACTTGTCGAGTCCGCCATCCAGCGTCAACTCGAAGAATTTGCCTTGCCGCACGTCCTTCAGCCCCTGGTAACCCATCTTTTGGAGCGCACCCTGAATCGTCTGACCCTGGGGATCGAGAACGCTCCGTTTCAGCGAAACGTAAACGTAGGCTTTCATGGAGGATTCCATTTGATTATACGGCAACACACAACCGTCGAATTCGAGTACCTCGCGGGGACGGCGGGCGCGAACATCCCCCGTCCTTGGAACCGAATGGTGAAGGAGCTTTCCGGGGGAGAACGAGGGGAAACGCCGCGGACAGCTGGACGCGCGAGAGCCCGGGCTCACAAGGCCGAACAGCGGCCGCGACGCATTGGCCTGAAAAGTACAGAAAGCGCCTGGCGTGGCCGGACAATCGTGCTGGCTGCGCGCGCAGGGACCTTAGAAATCCAGGGCTACTGTTTCTCGACCGGGCGGGCCTCGTCCGGAGAGGAATGCAGCGGCACGGGCCGGTACCCATTTCTTGTTCGGATGTGATATTTCCGGTCTTTTCCCGCGACCAGCTTCACGCTGATGGAGCGCCACCCGCGGTTGGTATTCGGTTTCGGATAATAACTCAGCGAATAGAGATGGCCCAGGTCGTCATGGATGGAGGAGAACGCCTGCTTCTGTTCGTGCCAATTCTTGGCAAAGTACGCTTTCCCGCCGGTCGCCGCCGTCATGCGCCCAAACACCGCCGTCGACACCGGATCCAGCTGCGCCTGCTGGGTGCTCACCATGTAAATTACGATTCCTGCCGATTGCGCCAGTTCGGCCACGTCTTCCGGGGGAACTACGCTGACGTTGTCCGGGCCGTTCGAGAAGACCACCACCACTTTTCTTCCCGTATATTGCGACGCGTCCTTCAAAGTCAGCAGCAAGGAGTTGTATAGCGCCGCATCGTCTCCCGCCACCGTGGTGCGAACCGCGCTGAGGACCGTGGAGCGGTCGCTCGTCAAGGCCGCGGAACGCGACAAATCGCGGCTGTAGGAATAGAAAGAAATTCGATTGACCGTGTCGAGCGAACGCACGAAATCCGCGATCGCGTCCTGCGCGAACACGAAGCCGCGATACATGTAGTTGCTGGTATCGAAGAGCACGAAAACATTGGAACCGGCCAGCGCCGAGCTCAGCGAACCTACATTTCCGGTCGCGGGAAGGTCGGCAAGCTGGTCCCCCTTGGACGGGTCCGCGGGGTCGCCGGCGGCAGCGAGTTCACCCACCCGGCGGACGGGACTGTCGCCTTCGCCAAAGGTCGCGATCTTTTCAGAGATTCCGTCTTCGGTGATTACGAAATCCTCGGGACGAAGACTGGTGACGTAGTTTCCCTTGTTGTCGGTAACCGCGACATTCAGCTGCACCATATTTACGGTCACACGAAATGCGGGCTGGTCTTCCTGCGCGGACGTGGCCGCGGGTTGAACCGCAACTGCCGCCGGTAATAAGCCGATCCACAGGAGATATTTCTTCAGCATCACGAATCCCTCTGATTGCTTGCGGTAGTGGCCTTCGATTTCCAAAGTCTCTTTTAATGGACCCGCTCGTTCCGGGCTGTATTGCTGACCGGGGGAAGCAGGGCAATCTTGCCGTGCCGGAATTCTTCTCCCGCCTCGCGCATGGCCCGCAACAATGCGTCCCAGTCTTCGAAGTCGGTCGCGAAGATTTTCTCCACCATGCGCCGCGTCAATTCCGGCGCCATGAGGTTGAGCATGACCGGCTGATATCCCGCCTCATCCGCCAGGCGGGCCCAATACAAATTGTTCGAGTCCCAGGACTCCGCCATCAACCGGCTGGAGTATCCGGCGAATGCCGGAAACGGTTTCACGTTCAGCAGTTCCGGCGTATACGTCATGGCCAGGGTCCGGTGAGGGACGCCAAAATCCCGCGACAGGCGCTCCAAACTCAACTCATCCGGATGCTCGCGAGAGAGTTGGCCGAGTTCGCGCCCGGCCGCGCCCCAGGAGGGGCTGTCGTCGCCGTTGCGGCGGCGAAACTCCGCCGCCAGATAGAATGTGTCCGAGGGTGTGAGTTCGGCGACCGCGCTGTCGGCGCGTCCGGCGCGCAATTGCTGGTCGACCCGCGAGGTTCGCTCGACCGTCATTCGCTCGGAAAGAATGTCGAGCACCTTCGCCCGCAATTCGGGGTTCGAAGCCGAGGCGGCGGCGAGTTCTTCTCCCGCCCGCTGATAGAGCGCTACGGCGTGCAGTTCGTTATGGCTCACATTCCACCATCTTCCCAAGATGGAGTCGCTCAGCAGACCGGGGACGACCTCCTTCCAGATCAGGGCCTGAACGTTTTCCGGCGAAATGAAGTCCTGCTCCGCGTCGGACAGCACATACGCCAGATCGGCGAGCGAGCCCACCAGATGCGCTCCACCGCCGGCCGCCGAACCCTGGCCGAACAGCTCCGAGGAACGCCACAGCCCCTCGACGCCTACGACACTGTCGCCCGAAAAGTCATGCGAGCGCACGAACAGGGGATTGATGCGCAAAAGCTGCGCCCCCGGAGGCTCGTAGTAGGCGTAATTCAGGCCGACCAGCGTATCCCGCAGAAACGGAGCCAATTGTCCGCGCGCTTCCTCGACTTTCCCCGGCGAGGGCGAGGACTTCAGAATCTTCGCCAGGTCGGTCTGCATCTGCAGTTCGGTGTGGCGATTGTTGTAAATTCCCGCCGCCCACTCCGTCCTTTCCGAGGAGGTGAAGATGGGGCGCGGCATCTCAAATTCGCGGAGTTCTCCGGCGAGGGTGAGCAGCGAATTGCCGGGAACGGTGCCTTTGGCGAACCCTTCGAGTCCGTTGTCCAGGGCAAAGAGCGTGTCGAGGCTCACCAGGCGCTGGCCATCCATCACCGAATGCATTCGCTTGGCAATTTCCTGGTGCACCCGGCGGCCGTCGGGCCCGGTCTCTTCGGGGCCGGCCACCAGGTCGATAATTTCATCCTGCGAGGTGCTTCCCTTCGCGTTGGCAGCCTGCAATACCGTGGCCAGGGCTTTGCGGCCCGCCGCAAACAGCTGCGCCTGGTTGCCCAGGGAAGCAAACGGCTTCATCACCCCCTGCCAGGAATCGTTCAGCCGCGCGGCCGGGATCTGCTTCTGGCGCGCGAGGATCTCCCAAAGCCCGAGGTTGGCCTGGAACGTCCCCATCGCATTGCCCCGCAGCGTATGATTGCTGATCCCGTTGACGGCGTCGGCGGTTTTGACGAACGTCGTGATCGCGGACTCGTTCAGCTCGGGAAATTCGGAAAACAACAGGTACTGTTCGTTGTAGTCGTCGAACCTCTTGGCCATCACACGCAGCGTGTCTGCGCTTAACCCGCGGCCCGGCCGCGTCGCATCCAGTTCGCTGAACAGCAGGTACATTTGCAGCGGGCTCGAAGTCGCGCTTGAGCGGGAGAAGGCAAACATCGCGTTCAACAGGTCCTCGGGGCGGCTCCAGTGCGCGGCCCGCCTGCCCCAATCGCGCAGGACTTTCGACTCGGACTTTTCATTCAGGGACCGGCTCCAGAACGTCAGTCCTCCGGGAACGAGCGGCTCGCCGTGCGCATCCCACTGCAATCGCGTAAGCAGCAACAACAGGCCGGGAGCCAGGCGGAAGGCGGGCCGGGCGGCATCGGAGGAAAGGTCGGAACCGCGAAATGCTGCGTAGTAGGTCTTGATGGAGTGGCGCTCCGCGAACCAGGCCTGCCGCTCATGGCTGATGCGGGCGAACGAATCGTAGTACGCGGCCAGCCACCCGTTGTCCTTGGACAAAAGCTTGGTCACGAAATCACCGGGATTGTCGGGACTTCCCCCGACCAGGGCCTTCCAGTCCTCGACGGCCTTGGGGCCTCCCGGGACCTCGACGCGCCCGTTGCGCACAACAATCTGACTTCCGTAAAAATCAAGATCGGCGGCGAGCGGCAGCAGTCGCTTCAGACCGATCGACTGCTCGAGGACTACCCGCGTGTGGGGATCGAGGCGGGATATCGCCCAATAAAGCCGCGCGACGGCGGGATGGTAGAGAAACATCTCGACGCCGTCGTAGCTGCGGCGCCGGCCCGACTTGATCAGGGCCTTCCAATCGGCTTCTTTGAACAGCAGCGCGACGTCCGAGCTCGGGAACGGGTAGCTGAAGGACTCTCTTCGCTTTAGCGACTGTTCGAGCGCCGGCAGGGGGAATCCCGAGTCCACGGTGAGAAAGGCACGCTCGGCATCGTCGGTGACCAGGGCGGCGCTTTTGTCGCCGCACGGCCCGCGGAAGCGGTAGCCCAGGATTTTCAGCAGAGGTCCGGCCTGGTCGCAACCGGAAATGCGAATGACCCCGCTCTGGCCTGCGAGCTGCGCCAGCTCCTTCGCCTGGTTGGCATAGCGGCCTAGAAGAATGAGGAACTCGGTAGGGCTGCCCGAGTCCTTCCACCCGATATAGCCCTGAACGTAGACATTCCGGGCAAGCAAAGGCATCAACTGGTCGGGCGGAATTTTCTGGCTGATTCCCGCCATGCGCTCAAAGGACCGCAGCGGGCCGGGGATTCGTATCTCGGTTGCGGACTCGTCCTGCACTACCCGGTCCTCGAGATTGCCCGGCCGGCCGGTGTGGGTGTCCGAACTCAGGGCCTGGTTCCGCGGACTGACCTGCTGGGCCGCCATAAGACAAGGAGATAAGGAGGCGGCCAGAAGAGTTACACCAAGGCGAAGAGAAAACTGCATGGTTTGTCTCCTCTCAGTTCGAGGACTGAAATACTTGCTCGGCAAGCTTTGATTGGTCCAACTTGCCCGCTCAACCCCGAATTGGTAGCTGAATTCGGTTCTGAACCTGAGTTAAGGCCTGCTCGTCATCAGTAGTCAACGGCACGAATGATACGCCCATTTCCGATGAATGTGATGTCAAATTTTTCGAAGGTAAGATGCGGAGGGTCATCCCCATGTGTTGCTTGGTGCAAGATTTTTCAGGGACTTAGCACGGTCGAAATTGGAAAAGGCGCCCGAGGGGGAGAGACCATGCCTCGGGTCCCCGTGCTTTCCGGTGTCGATCCCGGCCGTGCAGCCGCCGTGCAGCATGGAACGGCAAACCGAGCTCGAGCCCGGTTTGGCTTTTCCAGCAGCCCCCAGCCCAGGGCGTGACCGGGGGGCCCGGCAAGGAGACGGTGAGCCCGTTGACTTCGCTTTCTATTCGCCCTAAAATGCACCCATGGCGATCACAAAGCGTCAGCGAGAGGTATACGACTTCATTGCGGAATTCGTTCAGCGAAACGGCTATACCCCTTCCTATCAGGAGATTGGCGACGGATTAGGATTGAGTTCCCTGGCTACGGTTCACAAACACATCTGTAACCTGGAGGACAAGGGACTGCTCAGCCGCGACCACAATTGCAGCCGCTCGATTGTTCTGCTGCCCCCGAAAGGACGCCTGAAGCAGGCAATGTCGGTTCATCTGGAGGCAGCCTTGCCGCTTATGGGGAGAATTGCGGCCGGCCAGCCGATCGAGGCCATCGAGCGTCCGGAAACCATCTCCCTCGCCGATTTTGTTCGCTCGAAGGAGGCGTTCGTGCTTGAGGTCCGAGGCGACTCTATGCAGGATGAGGCGATTCTCGACGGCGACTACGTCCTGGTCGAAAAGACCAAGGTCGCGCACAACGGAGATATTGTGGTCGCGCTGGTCGGAAACGACGAAGCCACTCTCAAGCGCTTTTATCGCGAAGGCGACACAGTCCGTCTGCAGCCCTCGAATGCAAAGATGAAACCCATTATCGTCCCGGCGGAAGATGTCGCGATACAGGGCAGGGTGATCGGAGTGCTCAGGAAGTACTGAACGCGGAAATCTCGGAAAAATGAAAAAACCCGAAGATCGAATTTCGGGTTTTTGTCCTTTTTAAAGACTGCTCGGCTTAAGACTTGCTCCGGGCTACTCCGGGCGCGGTTCTTCTAGGCGCTGATGTGCTTCTCCAGCCGCTTCTGAATCTGATCCTTCGGCACATAGCCAACAATCTGCTCCTGCACCTGGCCCGCCTTGAACAACAACAAAGTCGGAATGCCGCGCACATTGTAGCGCATGGGAGTTGCGCTGTTGCGGTCGACGTCCATCTTGCCAATTTTTACTTTGCCCGCATACTCGCTGGCGAGTTCATCGACGATCGGGGCAATGGCGCGACACGGTCCACACCAAGCTGCCCAAAAATCCACCAATACCGGGGTTTCTGAATTCAGGACGTCCTGGTCGAAATTAGCGTCGGTTACCTCGAAGATCCCGTCTGCTGCCATTGTTTTTTCACCCTCCAAGATTGAGCCCACGGCTCAATATCGTAACATCAGCTATTGGATGCGATAGGGGCGGGAAGGTCGCAAGAAGCTTCAAGCCCGCCGCCAAAAGCCTTGCTGATGTGTTGTTTGGACGGCGATGAGAGCCTGCGGGTCCGAACTTGCGCTCGTTCGATTTGGAACTGCGGCAAGCGATCGTCGAACGCAACCTGTTCGTCCGCGGGGCGGCGGTTTCGAGCCCTCCGGGCGAGGGTCAGCGAATTTCGTAATGAGGCCCGCGGCCACCCGGCAAGTGCGCGGGTTGTGAAGGAGCTACTTCAGCCGCCAATTCTTGCCATCGTCCGAGGTGCTCCAGACCTGGCCATTGGCGGTAGTCACAGTGCCGTTTTCAAGGTCGGAAAACCGGATGCCGGTGATCTCGGAATCGAGCGTCTTCCCGCTCGCCGCCGGCATGACTCGCGCCCAGCTCCGACCCGAATCCCGCGAGTGATACAGCGCCCCTCCGTCACCGCCGACCCAGATCTCGTCCCCGAGCGAAGTAATGGAGTGGAAGCGGATGCCGTTTTCTACCGGGACCTCCTGCCAGTGGGTGCCCGAGTCGGCCGAATCCTGAACGCGGCCGTCCGGCGAGAGCCGCCACACGGCGGGTCTGGTTTTCGCCGGACCCGGCATCGACGCGGTTCCGGATGCGCTCTCGTTCCTGGCGGCGCTAACCGGCGGAGAAGCCACATGCACTTCGCCGGATTCGTCAAATTTGAGGCTTGCCTGGGGCCGGGCGCTCATGTGTTTTTCCTGCGGACGAACCCGGGCCTGAGTTTGCTCGCCGGTAACCGCGATTCCGCCGTTTGCGCCCGGTTTCTGCTGCGCCGTGGGGCCGGCAGCCTCGGGTGCGTCCACGCGCGCGCGCTCGGTAAGGATCCCGCGATGGCTGACGAGGACGCCTGCGGCAATGATCCCCGAGGCCGCCAGCGTTGCCCATCGCATTGCCCAGCGGCTCGGTTTGCGAGGGACGAAGACCAGCTGGCGATCGACGAGTTCGGGTTGCGCCAGGTACAGGATGTCGCGGCACTCCCCACACGCCGCCAGATGGCCAAGTAGATCGAAGCGCTCGCGCTCGCCCAGCGAGTTTTCGGCGAGCGCCGCCAGCAGCTCGGGGTCCGGATGAGGCCCTTCGGCCTCTACTTTGAGGCGTTCGGAAACGAGTTTTTTGAGGCCATCCATTTTCTGGTTCTGGCTAGGTCCCCCCTTCACCGGCTTTAGCTTCCTTGTTGGAGAACGCGCGGCCAACCGAATCTTGCGCCAAACTTGCGCGAATGTCCACCCGCAGGTCGCGCACGTCGGTGGCGAGCGCTTCCTCCGCCTGCCTGCGGCTCATGCCGGCCGACAGCAGGGCCCGCAAAATCTGCTTTCTCAGGGCTTTGGTCAACTTCTCGACCTTGCGGCTTACGGTGGACTCGTGTACCTGCAGAACCCGCGCGATTTCCGCCAGCGTGCGTTCGTCGAGGAAGTAGGAGGCCAGAATGAACCGGTCCCCGGGAGCGAGCGCCTGCAGCGCCTGGTCCACCGCCCCTTCCAGCCTCTGGTCGGTGGTGGTGGCTGCGACGGGCGCCGGGGCGGGAAACTGTGCTCCTTCTTCGGTTTCCCGGTCGAGACTCACCAGCCGGCGCTGCTTCCGGTAGTGGTTGACGAACTCCTGGGCCAGGACGGTTCGCAGCCAGCCGGCGAGCGAGCCGCGCCCGCTGTAGGACGAGAGCTTCGAGACCCGCTTTCCCTCCCGCGTCTGGGTTCCATAGAGATCGGCATAGACCGAATCGGCCAGCTCTCTACCGACCGAATCCTCCCGGGTAATCTGCCGCGCGGTGTCGTAGAGCTTCTCGCGGAACTGCAGCATGAACCGCTCCCATGCCCGTGGGTTGCCCTCGGCGCAGGCGCGGCTCAGCACGAGGTCTTCGATGTGCAGGCGCGCGCAGAACTCGTCCCTTTCACGGGAGGTGGCCGCCGGCAGATTTTTGCGCAGGACCTCGTCGAGAAACGCCCAAAATTGATGGGGAGAGATGCCGAACTGTTCCGCGCGGCTTCTCTCGTAAAGTTGTGAGAGCTCCTGGGCGGTTCCGGGGCGCGCATCGGAATTGAAGGGTTCTTTCGCGAACATGCTCTTTCCGAAATGCTACCAATATTTAGACGCAAGAAGCTGGGTTTGTGCCGTTTCGTTCCCGCCTAAGCCGGTGCCGCTTGAGACCCCGGGGTTCTCCCCAACGCTTGAATCTCGCTCTCTCGTCGGCGCAGCTCAATCCTAGACTAGTCAGAGAAGAGAGCGTCGGATTTCTAAA
>Ga0123355_10017214_pt1 | contig 11414 bp, 9 predicted proteins | sample TergutEmb28metaG_3_FD_89872 | JGI IMG/M metagenome (GOLD analysis project Ga0123355, IMG submission 89872) | Embiratermes neotenicus P1 segment gut microbial communities from Petit-Saut dam, French Guiana - Emb289 P1 | ecosystem: Host-associated > Arthropoda: Insects > Digestive system > Gut ...
GATTTGCGCGGTCATCGCGGTACTGGCGTTCTGGGCAATTTTACCTTTTTTGCAAATTGGCTTGGACACGGCAATAATAGTGAACTCGTCGGTGACCTCTATATAGCTATAGACCAACACACCAACAGCCTTGGAATGGTATATGTCGCGCTGTTTCAGGCCGCGGCGGATGCAACTGTTATTGGCACGCCGTCAAGCAGCTATGTAAATTTTTTCGGTGGACGTTCTTATGTCACCGTTTTGCCAAATTCAAATACCCGCGTGTCAATTCCGCGTGAATTCTTTAATATGATGCCGCATAAAGGCTTTGAAATTTTATCACCGCACATTATTGTTGATAATTCAGATGTCACTAATTCTGAATATGATGGAATTTTGGAATACATACGCAACTCTCTAAGGGATAGAAAATATTAACATATGAGGTTAAATATGCCGGAAAAGATAGACGTACCTGACATCACCACTTTAAAGGCACAAAGGGAAACCAAGGCAAAAATTGAAGATGTCCTCCCTCATTATCTTGAAGGTGCGATGCTGGAATCTGTATTGAATTTTGTTACTCTTTTGCGAACAGAAAAGATGAATCCCGGATGGGCAGGTGTCCATAATGCGTGGAGGGCTAACTGCAAAGGCAGGCCGCTATGCTACATAAGGCTGGGTAAGGAATGGATCAGAAAAACCGAAGGGGTCAAATGGGTTGTCGTTCTTTATCTGGACAATATAGACGATTACGCTGATGATATTATCAATGAAGGCTGGCAAAACATCGTCTGGAGCGATTTGCATTATTGCAGAAAGCCTAATTGCCCATACAATTGCAGTTCGGGACGGACTAAACTGATACTTGGCAAGGAATTTTCCGACTTATGTCCGACCTTTATCAACAAAGCGAACTTTGTAAATCCGGGCGAGGAAGAGCTGAAAATAGTTACTAGGCTTTTAGGATTTGAGCGAGAAGCAAGAAAATACAAACGATAAAGACGGGAGGAAAACAATGGCTGGAAAATTAATCGAAACTGCCGTTAAGGAAAAGCTCACAGGCGAAAGACAGCAAAACGCACTAGATTTTATCGCTTCTATGAAGGAGAGCGGCTTTTCGTTTGAGGGGTGGAGTGATAACGAAAGCGAAGGATGGGGACCCGCATACAATGGCAAGGATGTTGGCTGTGTGTTGATTGACGATGTTTTTATGTTTTTCATAGGGCTTGAATGGGATTTTGGGCGTAGCAATTTAATTGATGACGACGAGCTGAAAGATTTTGCTTTGACGCATACAACCATATGCCCTCAGGCAGTATGCAAACCGCCGTACTGCAAAAATAACAACAACCGCTGGCAAATTTTTGGAAAAGAATACGAAAGCACCTGCCATGCGCCCTTGCAGTTTTTTGACCTTGATGCCAAAGGGCTGGACAACATAAGAAAATTGCTACTTGCAACAAAGTAAGGACAGGAATTTTAATCGAAAAGGGATGAATCATTATGGAAATCAAAGACGTTCTAAAAAACAACCTCGGCGGCGAGATGCTGGCAAATGCCTTGGACATTGTTGACTATATGGTCGAAAGGGGCTTGACTCCGATAAAAGAGTGGGATACGGGCTTTCGTTTTGTTAAAAACGATAAGTCACCTTGCTTAATGTTCTTAATAAATCGTGATGAAGGGTGGGTTTTGTGTGACTTGCCTGTTGTACGCGAGGCGGAGTGGAATTCTATCAGCGATGATTTGAAAGGGTTCATCCTTTCGCATATCAAGATATGCAGCGTGCATGAAGGTAACAAATGCGGCTGTGGCAGCGAGCCTGGCATAAGTAACAAAGTATTTGGCAATGTTTACGATAACTTGTGTACATCTGAAATCCAGATTGTCAGTCCCGATTCTGCCGTTTTGGATAAATTCAAGGAAATTGTCGAATGGTGGACTGTCAACATTGGGGCATAGTGAATTGCAAATATTGTAAAAGAGAAAAGCCGTATCATCAGCAGTATCATTCGTACATTTTTAGGAGGAGTCGGACATGAATGCAGCTGTCAGAGCACCACGGGATTTTCGTTTGCCGCAGGACAAGCAAGGGTTTTTTGCACGCCTAACATGGAAGGCAACGCTGTTTTATTTTACTGTGGGTGCGATGCTTGCATGGAGTCTCAGTATGGGTGTGCTTGGCGGCACGGAGCTTGATTTCAGTCCGATAATAATCATGCTGCGCGTTGCTACTATTATGGTTGCTCTGCGTGTCATATTCATCAGCCGATTTACGTTGCTGTTCACCATTGCTGTCTTGGCCGTGGCTGCTATCATACTGGGCATTGGCGCATTGTCATATGTGACGCACACTCCTGTGCCTTATCAGCCGCCAAGAGAGTGGCCGGCGTTGTTCAATATCGGGGATTTCCTTGGCCGCGTTATCAACTACATCACAGGTGCAACGCTGCATCAGCCTGCATATGACGCATTCATTCAATGGGCGGTGGCACTTTTGTTTTCAGTATTTGTGTTCACCCTGGGTTTTGTGTGGCTCAATTTTTTTGCCGTGCTTGTCGTTAGCATGGTCACATTTGCCTTGATGCTCAATTCGGGCTTTTTCAATTACGCGCCTGCTTTTTACGCTTTTATTTTCTGCGTTGTGGCATATCTCATCCGGCATCTTAATCAACGCAGTATGAACCAATCCGCCGGCTCTACATCACCTTTTGTGCTGTATGCCTTGCCAATCACCGCTGTGTGCTTGATTTTTGCCCTAGCCCTGCCAACGCCGCGTGAGGGTACAGCACGCAATCTTGCTGATAACCTAATCACCCGTCCTTTTGTCGCTGTAAATAATTTCATACAAGACATGTTCCATCCACGGCATTTTTCGCTGGCACAGACGGGCTTTGGCATGGGCGACCGCCGCCTTGGTGGCAATGTGGTCGCAAATTATGAACGTGTTATGCGCATTAATCATCAGGGGCAAGGTCAAGGGCAGGGGTCTGTTTATCTGACAGGCAATATTCTGGACGCCTACACAGGATATTCGTGGACAAATACATTGCCCGGCGACGACTATGTGCTGGATTTTAGTGCCGCAAGGCACAATCTGGCGTATCTTGAAATGGCAACAAGCTCGCTGACAATGGCTGCTGAAGAGATTTCATTCGAGTTGATGAATATGCTCAACAATCCATATTTGATGCTTTTGTTTGAAGGCGATGATTTTGAATTCGACTTTGCCGATTTTCTTGCTATGCCGGAAATACGGCGCAACACTTTGGTGGTCGAGCATATTTTCCGTGGCTACAATATCTTTACGACAGGCGTTGTGGTGGGCATAGAGCCGCCTGCTAACGGCATAGAGCTTATCCGAAGTGCAAACGGCACCACTCTGGCTGATAGACTCCTTAGGCGTGAGGCGCGATACACCATCACCTATGCACATTTTGCCCCGGGGCATCTGAGAAATGCCACACTAAGTGCCAGTCATCCCGGTATTTTTGTAGATTCATACAACATTATGCGCGAACTCGAAAGTATCGGCTTTAATATGAATAATTTGTATATTGCTGTCAATGACGTACAAATTCATTATTTTGATTTGCTTTTAAATTATCTTATCCCGCAAGCCGCATGGATTCAAGAGACATACACACACCTACCGCCTCGTCTGCCAAATCGCGTCAATGAGATGGCACAAATGGTGGTCAACAGCGCGGAGGCGACCACTCACTTTGAAATGGCAACAGCACTGGAGAGCTTTTTGCGTACCAGTCCTGCTTTTGACTATAGCCTGACACCCGGCCCAACGCCCGAATACCGCGATTTTGTTGACCATTTTCTGTTCGACTTGCAAATTGGGTACTGTACACATTTTGCCTCTTCTTTTGTGATTATGGCACGCACACTTGGTATTCCCGCACGATATGTCGAGGGTTTTATTGTCACAGGTGCGCCTGACGAATATGGCTACCTTGACGTGATAAACCGCCAAGGCCACGCATGGGCTGAAGTGTATTTTGAAGGATTTGGCTGGCAATTATTCGAGCCAACGCCGCCTGAAGCAATCTTTTCATGGGGTTATGCTGCCGCACCGCTTGCCCCTGTGACGCCACTACAACTGGATGCTTTGGAAGATTTCATGGCAATTCACGGCGGCAGATCTGCCTATGGCGACGAGTTTTTGTATGAAGACATCGATAATATATTTGACGACCTTTATGGTCTGCAAGTAATCCACGATGCACCTACCGCCGCCGCGGAAGTTGGCGGCATCCTGTTATTGGCTGTGTACATCGTCCTTGGTCTGCTTGGTGCATTTATCGTCGGCAGAGTGGTTTACATTGGCACTATTGACACCCGTATTGCACGTAAATCCAACAACGAGGCTGTTATCACCAATTTTCACAGGCTGTTGCGCTATTTGAAGTTGTTTGACTTTGAAATCCAAAGTCACGAAACTGCCACACAGCTGGCAGAGCGCGTTGGAAAGCGCATGTATTTTGAGGATAACAAAGTCAGCATGACAGACCTTGCTGATGTGTTCTGCCGTGCCAGCTATAGTGTGGGCAGCATTACTGCCGAAGACCGACAGCTGTTGGAGCGTGCTGTGCAGACGTTGGATAAGCGTCTGTGGGCATACATGGGTATGCGGCGTTATCTGATGTACAAATATGTGATGGCTGTGATTTAGTCATAGCATTATCATATAAATGAAAACAAAAACCGCGCCAATAATGTGGGACTGAGGCAAATTGCATTAAATATGAGGAGGATTACGCGTGATAAATTTACAGCCTATAATGTGGAACAATTGCTGGGAAGTTACTGAGTTGAGAGTCGATAAAGCGCAGAGCAATTTTGTTGCGACCAATAGTGACAGTCTTGTGGAGGCGTTTGTGGCACACAATCAAAACAATTATACGCCTATCACTAGAGCCATATACAACGATGAAACTTTGGTTGGATTTTTAATGGTATCATATCTTAAAAACGGCCATGAATATGATGTGGAAGATGTCCTCTTTACTTCCGATGGCAGCCCCTGCTATCTCTTTCATCGCTTAATGATTGCAAAAGACCACCAAGGCAAGGGCTATGGCAAAGAAGCAATCCTGCAAATAATTGATTATGTTAAATCAAAGCCGCATGGCGAAGCGGATTATTTTTACATATCCTTTGAGCCGGAAAACAAATCGGCAAGAATAGTCTACAAAAAAGCGGGCTTCAGGGAAGATGGGCGTATTATTGGCGGCGAAGAAGTGTTTGTAATGGATATTTAATAGTAGCCCTACTGATAACACAAAAACAGGACACATCTTTATGCTTGTGTCCTGTTTTTGTGTGTTTTATTACGTCAAAAGTGGGATTAGTATCATTCAGCTTCATCAGAAGTTATAGCTGTATTTGAGATGCCGCCATTGATTCCGTTGATGCCCGTAAATTCAGGTTTTTGCAATGGCGCAAAGCTGTCTAGTGGAAATGGCTGGTCTTCAAACAATTCACACGGGTCAGGTGTGCAGATGTCACCACATGGTGGCGGGATTACAAAGCCGCGAGATTCCACTTGCAACGAAACCAGTCTGTAGAGCTTGATAATTGAGAACAGCCCGATTGTTACGTTCACATAATCACGCCTCGGATGATGGCCGCCGCCTTGGCTGCTGCCGCCGTCGCCATGATGACGCACTTCATCTCTGCCGTGATTGCGTCTTGCAATGGTCGCACCAAGGCTAACAGCCTTTGCTTCAACCATCACGAATGGTTCGCCATCCATAGCAATGTCCATTTGCCCAAATATGTCTGTCGCAACTGTGATTTGCGTGCCATACGAGCCAAACAAACTACAGCGGCGCGTAAATGTGCTTTGCGCCTCAACGACATTCAGAGGTGTATTACTTTCGCCGGAAAAACGCAGGTCGTAATTAAATACATAGTGGATTTCCATATCCCAGTAACCGGCCATCAACGGATTTGCTTCTTTGTCTGCAATTACAATGCGCCTGACGCGCAGGTTTTCTATGTGAACGGATCGTGCCCCCTCCGGTGCTACAATCAACTCATCGCTATCCACGTGGCGTGCATTGCCAATATCATCTACTGTCAAGCAATCCTTGTGACGGCATGAATCATAGATTTTGAATGCAAGCACAGGCTCGCTAATCACCGCAGGCGGATCAGGCTTTGGTGGCACGGGCGGAACTGGTGGTCTGCCGTGGCTTGGCGTGGCTGTATGCTCGTTTGCGCCAAATGCAGGTGTCTGTGCGGGTGCTGCCGTTGCGTTTTGTGCGGGCGGCATACCAAATCCGGGGCGGCCCGGTCTGTCAGGATAGTTGCCAAATTCAAAAGCTGCCATAAATTAAACCTCCTTGATAAATTCAGTTAAAATAGGTACATAGCCTCTCAGACCATAGTATGTAGGAGTGTGGGAATCGGTGAAAATAGCTGTAAGCAAAAAAAGGACGGCTTTCGCCGCCCTTAAACTTCATTAAAATTGAATTTAGATTTTTGTTTCAAGCATCTTTGTTGCCAATTGCACGCAATGCTCCACATCGCTGACAGAACACATTTCGTTGTCAGAATGGATATAGCGCGATGGGATGGAAATTACGCCAACTTTCACGCCTGCTTTGTTAAGTTGGATAGCACCGCTGTCCGTGCCGCCAGCCGTCAAAATCTCAAATTGATGCGGGATATTGTTGTCAATGGCCACTTTTTCCAGCCAATTTACAATGTCAGGCGAGCAGATGTGTGAACTATCCTTAATTTTGATAGCAGCACCGCCGTGCATTTTCATGGGCATTTTCATGCTCTTTGGCGTGTCGCCCGAGCCTGTTACGTCAAAGCTGACAGCATATTCGGGGTCAATAGGATATGCGGAGGTACGCGCACCACGCAGGCCAATTTCTTCTTGAACTGTAAAGACAAAATACGTATCAAAAACAGGATTTTTGAGGCGTTTTGCAGCTTCAACCATGATATAGCAGCCAATTCTGTCATCAATTGCCGGGGAAATAATCACATTGTCATCAACAAGGGTTTCGTTGTGATAGATGGCTGTGTCGCCGATTTTGACTTTCTTTTCGGCTGCTTCTTTACAGCCCGCTGCAATGTCGATATACAGCTTAGACATATTGAAATCGGTTTTCATGTTGTCAACACGCTCACCACGGATGATGCCGATAGTGCCGTTTTGAAAACGCACGCGCTGATTGAACAAAATATACTCAGAAAAGCCGCCGATGTTGGCAAAACGTATAAAACCCTCGTCATCAATGTGTGTGACGATAAAGCCGATTTGGTCCATATGGCCGGCCAGCATCATTTTTGGGCCATTGCCCTTCTTGTGGGCAATAAGGTTGCCCATCACATCCGTATATACCTCGTCCACATATGGCTTTATCTCCGCTTCGATAACAGCAGCGGCCGGGTTTTCAAAACCTGATGGGCCAAAGGCCTGGTGTACATCAATCAAGAACTTTTTGTTCATTATTTATATCCTCCCCTATAGCACTTCGCCGCTTCCGTAGGCGAAAACAAATTTTTGTAAAAGCAAAACAAAATTATCCAAATCGCGCTTGTCAACGATAGACACAGGCGAATGGATGTATCTGCATGGCACAGCCAGTCCAATTACAGGCGTGCCGCCGTGGGCATCGTGATAGCTGGCAGAATCCGTGCCGCCGCCTTGTGTGCGGCGATACTGATACGGGATGTTATTTTTTTCCGCAACTGCAACCATTGCATCACGATATTTTGCAAAAAACACACTTGCCCTGTCAATCAGCGAGATTGATGGGCCGTTGCCCTGCACATTAACGGTCTGATGGGGGTCAACGCCCATTGTGTCCGCACAGACAGTACCTTCAAGGTTGACAACAAGGTCGGCATGAATTTGATATGCCGCGATTTTAGAGCCGCGCAATCCAACTTCTTCTTGTGTGCAGAAAACAGCTGTGATTTTGCCGCTATAATTGGATTTTAATGCCTCGATAAGGGCAAAACAGCCCGCTCTGTCATCCAATGCTTTTGCTTTAATTTTTGTGCCAAATTCAACAAATTCGCTGTCAAAAGCAACATATTCACCGATTTCAACAAGTTTTTCGGCCTCTTCTTTGCTTTCTGCGCCGATGTCAATATACAGCTGCTCTGCCGTAAGGGCGTTTGTGCGCTCCTCAGGTTTTTGCAGATGGATTGCTTTTGTGCCGATAACGCCGGGCAGCCTGTCCTTGCCAATTCTGACAATTTTTGCAGGAAGCACTCTAGGGTCAACGCCCCATGAATAAAATTTTAGATAGCCGTCCTTATCGATTTGCGTGACACACAATCCAACCTCGTCCATATGAGCGGACAGGGCAATGTGGCGGCCCGTTGCGTTTTTGTTTTTAACAGCAATCAAATTGCCCATTTTGTCAACACGAATTTCGTCAACGTATGGCTTGATTTCTTCTTTGATAATTTCCCTCACTTCGGACTCGAAGCCGGGCATACCATTTGCGTCAGTCAGTCGCTTTAACAGCATAGCATCTCCTCCAAATCTTTGCCGCCCAAATCGCGTACATAGTTTGCAATAAGTTTGGCGGTGAGTGTAATATCCTTCATTTTCAGCACTTCAACAGATGTGTGCATGTACTTCAGCGGGAAGCTGATAACGCCTGTGGCAGTACCCTCCGCGGAAATCTGCATGGTATAGGCATCTGTGCCGCCCATTGCAGGCGCGCTGATTTGAATTGGGATTAAATGGTCTTTGGCAGTTTGCCGCAAGGTTTCAAACACGCGGGGATGTACGTTTGGCCCGCGTCCAACAACAGGGCCGCCGCCCATTTTTTTGCCGCGTGGCTCCGGCACATCAGGACTTGTGCCGTGGCACACGTCCAGAGCAATTGCAATATCGGGGCGGATGTCGTATGTAGCAACCAATGCGCCTTTGCAGCCGATTTCTTCTTGAACGCTGGCAACAAAATACACATCAGGGCCGATGTTGATGTCTTTTAGCTCCCTCATACATTCCAAAAGCACAGCCACACCTGCTCTGTCATCAAGGGCTTTGCCGGCAACAGAGCCGTTTTTCAGCTCCACCATATTACGCTTGATTGTCACTACATCGCCAATGCGTACAAGTTTTTTCAGTTCTTCAACGCACATGCCGGTGTCGATGCACATGTCATCGATTTTGTGTGCCTTTTTGGCTTCTTCGGCGGTAGTGATGTGGGGTGGCTTTACGCCAATTACGCCATAAACAGTTTGCTTGCCATGCACCTGCACCTCTTGTGCTACAAGCGAGCGTTGGTCGTATCCGCCAACAGTAGTAAACCGCAGAAATCCGCCATCTTCGTAGCCGGACACCATCAGTCCGATTTCGTCCATATGCGCGGCAAACAGCAGCTTATTTTTGCCGTCTCCTTTGATGTGGCCAATTACGTTGCCCAGAGTGTCGATGCGGACATCGTCGCAATGCTCTTTAAACGCTTTTTCCACAAGTCCCGCAGTTTCTTGAAATTCAAAGCCGGTAACGCCTCGCGACTCACACAGCTCAAACAGAAACTCTTTAGTTGTGACCAACAAAAACACCTCCTAGATTTCGATATATTAATCTTATCACATGCGTTAAAATTATACAAGCTATTAATTATGCACACGTAATTGCGTCTGTCCAACGGGAGTTGCGCCGAATGCTGAGTCAATTATATATACCCAGTAATAGCCGGGCGGAATGATACTCAAACCGGCGTCAGCATAGAATCCGTCTGCGGTGATGTCATGAAGCAGGAATGTTGCATGTGCGTGATCAAAACTATGCTGAAATGCGTCATTTCCACCCAAGGGATACTGCGTAATCATGACAAACATAATATCTGTAAGTGCAGGGAAATTAGCTGTGTAAACAAACTGCCGCGTGGCATCAACGCACATTGTCAGCAGCTGAGGGGCTGTGCCAACCACATCCGCTTTATGAGGACTGCCGCAGTATCCACAGACATCCGCACCATTAGGCGGCGGGGTCAGCGTAATCGGGTTAAAATACAGACGAAACAGCATTGTTGTAGAGCTCTGCTCGATTTGCATAACCCATGTGTCATTTGTTCCACCCCATACTTCAAGGCCGCTTCCAAAGGGCGTTGAATAAGGCGGGAAAACATAGCCGTCACGCGCCGTCAGCGTTATCTGCGCCATATAACTCGTCCCGGCACTAAATTGATTGTTCGTCAAAGGAGGAAACCATTGCACATTGCCGCTAAAAAGGCTGCCTGCCACGTTATTATGCTCTACACGTGCTTGCGCGGCCGAATTATCTGTCAGAAGATGATGGAAATTTGTGGGGATGAGGTCGCGATTGTTACTTGGCGCAAAGAAAGTCATTGTGAAATCTTGAATTGGTGTGCTGTTAGGGTGCGAAGGCTCGCTTGGCGGCGCAACAGTTGGTGGTGTTACGGCAGGCGGCACGAAAACAGTTTGCATAGGCAGCTGCCCTGCAAGCATCATACGAAATGGGCCAAAGGGGTCAGTAAGCATTTCAATAACATCACCGAATTGTTCTTGCAGACTGTCTCCAAAGGCCATTAAAGCGGCATAAAAATCCATAGGAGCTTCAGCAAACGGATTGATGATATGAAGCTCGGAATCATTGCCCATGCGGCTGTTTTGTATTTCGCCGTTGCCGACAACAACAAGGTCGTTGTTTGAGTAAAGATTGGCAATGCGGCCGTCGAAAAAGAAAAAGCCGTTTGCGTGATTGTGTACATTGCCAAAGTCACCTGTCAGAGTTATTGCGGTGCTATGTATGGAAGCATCCGGGGCCAGTCGAGGATTTGCAAGCATGGTTGTGTTGACACTTGCTGCATTGTGAATCGCAATGTTGCCGATATTTGATCTGTTTATCAGTGAGATATAGGCATTGCAATTTAGTGTCAGAATTGTTGGAATGTCACTGTTGCTGATAGTGACATTGGCAGGATGGGATGTTTGGGCGATAATGATATTGCCGCTTGTCGTGACGTTGCTCAACAGAAAAAAGCCGCCGCTATCAGCCACGATAATAATACTGCCGCTGCCACTCACATTTGTAATGACAATCTCTGCATCAGTAGAATTTTTGACAATAATAGCACGTTCTGCATAGACATCCTGAAGGTTCACAACACGTTCGTCTGCTATGAAGAGTTGAATAGCCGTGTCTAATAAATCGGCGAGAGCCGCATAATCAAGTGTTTCGGACGAATTGGCATTGTCGCCAAAATCAAATGCAATCCCGCCTAATGCGCTTGACAAAATAGCAACAACTTCAAACTTACGAATGTGCATGTCGCCGGAAAGATGCGTATATCGCTCATTAATCGTGTAGCGCAGAAGGTTTTGCATGACCCGGGCAAACTGATTGTATGTAATGTATGTGATATCATCTTCTGTGTGTTCAAGGTCGGACAAGGCACTATGCGGTATGA
>Ga0123355_10017215_pt1 | contig 11414 bp, 7 predicted proteins | sample TergutEmb28metaG_3_FD_89872 | JGI IMG/M metagenome (GOLD analysis project Ga0123355, IMG submission 89872) | Embiratermes neotenicus P1 segment gut microbial communities from Petit-Saut dam, French Guiana - Emb289 P1 | ecosystem: Host-associated > Arthropoda: Insects > Digestive system > Gut ...
GGCATAAAGATGCCCGAAACATGTTGAGACAGTGTCAATAATCAACATCCACTATTGACAGTAAATCATCTATATTGTTGCATCTTGTTGGTTTTCTTTCCTCACGCTTTACTCACGATGCACGGTCACAGGAACATAAAGCTTAAAAATTTTTAGCTTACTTTCGTTTCGAGGGCAAGGTAGGCTATGTTATCACATCCGTAGTTTACTAATAAGTGTACAACGAACAAACTGAGTTTTATATACATGGGTCCGTGCATCGTGAATCGAATTTAATAATTGTCCAACAAGATGCGACTTATTCAGTTTATTACATTTCTGTAGGCAGCTCTACTTGTTTCGGGTGCTGACACCCATCATCAGGAGCTGGTACAGCTGTAATTACAGCTTCTGGTATTGATTAACTATAATGAATAAAATGCGCTGGTATTAATACTAATATATAATTTAAAATTCTAGATTGGTTATACTGAATGTTACTAGCCTTGACGAATATGATATATAAAATAATTTAAAAATACTGCTTTTAATCATCCACCATTATTTTATGTATCACATTCGTCAAAGCTAGTAACATTCAATATAACCAATCTAGAATTTTAAATTATATATTAGTATTAATAGCAGCGTATTTTATTCATTACAGTTAATCAATACCAGAAGCCGTAATTACAGCTGTACCAGCTCCTGATGATGGGTGTCAACACCTGAAACATGTAGAACTGCCTACAGAAATGTAATAAACCGAATAAGTCGTATCTTGTTGGACAGTTATTAAATTCGGAAAAAAAAAAAAACTGAGGTTTCAAACAGATCCACGCAAACCAAGTTAACAAGCTAACAGCCAAGTAATACTTGTTATTAACAGGTCTGTGTCGATATAGTTTCATACCGTACGGTAATATCCTTTCTTCTGTGGCTTTGCTTTCTGGTATTGAAAGAAAATTTGGTCGGTATAGGCTTGAAAACGGCTGAAATGTAGATAACTGGAACATGTGACCATATTTTATGTTCCATCTCAACCCGATCAACAGACAGTCAACTGAAAAGCACAACACGTACCAATTATTATATACATATATACAATACATATATATGTATAGTATACCTCCTAATGATGGGCTACAAATGTTTCCGAAACATGTAGAGGTTGATTGACGAAATAAACTGAGGATAAATAGTGCATCAAGTTGGTTTTCATCACATGGATGTAACCATAGTCGTCTTAATATAACTATGACTTTACTTTATTAAAAGACCTGTTTAATTGGTTTTTCATAGGTCTGCTTAATTACAATAAGACAGAGCGTTATGCGTCATACAAATGTTAAGACACTGAGTTCTGTGAAGCAACGTAGGGACACCTTCTTACAAGATAATCAGTCTTCGTAATTGTACCAAAATGTGGCATCCGCTTAAACGTCGGGATACAGAATTAGAACCATTTAGGTTCGTGAGAGTTTAATTTTTGGAGGGATAATTCTGATACGTTTCGAGCAGGAGAAATGTAGATTCTTCATGAAGGGAATATTTTAATTTTTGAAATTTGTCGTATGCCAGTCCTTTTAGGTAACAATAAGTCTGCGTTAAATCATCCTGGCGGTTTAGTGTTATAGCATTATTTGCGAATATTCCGTCGTGCACTGTATCCAAAACAGATTTTTATTGTGATGAGTTTTCTCATATATGGAAATCTGCATCTGCAAAGATATTACCAACAGCAGTTTAATCTCCGTGATGCTTCTTCAGAAAGTCGTGTAATGATTCCGGTACGAATCTTTGAAAAAGAAAACAGTTTTGTGCTTTGTTAAACGTAAGCGAAGAATAAAAATGAAATCAGGCGTTTATACTTCTTTGCGGTCCAAAATTTCGTTGTGGATTCCAACAGTCTGGTCTCCAAAGTTCAAAAACATGCGCTAGATGACAGTACTTTAGGGAAAACTAAGATTAAACACTGTAAAATAACACGTTGATTTGAGCTGGACATTGGGGAGGTGGTGCAGCAGAAAGCGCTGTTGAATTTAACTCGTCATGGGTCCGATTAGGGCCAAGTTTTTAGTAGAGCACCGCCTTGAATTAGGAGTAGCTGTTTCATGGCACGTCCTCAGGTTCCGGATGAAAGAGGTGGTCTCCATATACAGGGTCCACCAGCGAATCGGGCGATTTGGCAACGACTTTTTCTATTTTTAGCATGAGCCGTGAAGGGGAATGATGCCGCCAGTTGGCGTGACCGTGAATAGCGGTCAGTTTGAAATGGAGTCGTGGACTGGTGCACAGCGTGCTTTCGCCGTAAAATCATTTTTATAAGAACAACGATAGCTACGTTGCCGCCCAACGTGAATTTCTCAAGAAATTCGGGATTTATCGAAACAGTAAAGTGCCATCAGCTCATGCCATAAAGACGTGGGTAATCAACCTTGAAGAGACCGGCTCAACTGTTAAGAAGAAAGGTGGTAGTGTTAAAACAGTTCGCACCCAACAGAACATTGGCGCTGTGAGAGCATCATTCGAACAAAGTCCTCGCCGGTCGGCTTTGCGTCATTCCAAGAAACTGGGACTGTCAGAATGCAGTGTCAGGCGTATTTTACACTTGGATTTGCACTGCGGATACAGGAAGAGATTTCAAGAATCCCGGTCGACGTGCTACGTAGGGCCATGAGTAGTGTTCACGATCGGCTTGCTGAGTTTGAGCAGCGTAATGGAGGGCATCTTGAGGATGTAACGAGTGGAATGATGTGTTTTGTGTTTTTTTTTTGTTCTGTGTTATGTTTCAAGACCACTGATTCACTTATTTCTGTAAATGATAAAGTATGTACTTCCCTATAAATGTAACTGTATCACGATATCCAATAATTTATTTTTTTTAACACTTAAAAATCGCCCGATTCGCTGGCGGACCCTGTATGCAAGGTTGCTGCGAATATGGTAAATAAACGGACATGCACAGCCGACAAGAGGCAATCCATCCGGTTTGGTACTAAGGCTGACATTCCGTTCCGAAATGCCAGACGGTTCATCGCTTTTGGCGGAATCTGTAACCACAGTAACGAGCCATCAGCATTTATAAGGGGTTTGAATTGCACTAAGGAATAGCAGCTTGATAACTGTTCTGAAGTAAGTGTTAATTGCATCGTCGACGCCGATACAACGCAATGACAAAGTGTTTGCAGCTGGCTTAATGTGCTGCGTTCTGTAATTTATCGATGTCTGCCTATACGGAGTAGACTGACTCATTTATTGAATGAAATGGCCTGTCTCAGGTATGTGGAACCTAGCCGCTTCCCTGCCCACAGCTATGTAGTGGGTCTTTGTCATGATAGGATATCAGTGGCTACAGGCAGTAACCCCTCATTCTGCTAGTACAATGTGTTTCGGAAGAAACTGCCCCAATATTCGGCCATTGTCTAAAATTAATCCTTTTGTTTGTTATTTATCGTTTTGAAAGTGACACAGGATTACAGCTTGATTTACAATGTCGTGATTTTGACCTAGCAGGCTACTTTGCTGAGAAAGCGTGCATGTTGTACTGGCATTATTCAGAGTGGTCTGGGTCGGTAAATTGTTTCTCGATTGTTGCGTTGTGTTCGCTTAAGGCCTCTAAAAATTACCGGAATAATAGACATAGTTTGCCGATGCTGGTGGCCCTGCGATCTAAGGCGTGGGTCTGTTGCCGCTCGTTTGCTAGGATTGCGGATTCCAGTCCCGCCTGGGACATGGATGTCTGTCGCTTGGAGTTTGTGTGTTGTTAGGTAGAGGTCGCACCGTCGGGCTGATCACTCGTCCAGAGGAGTCGTACCGATTGTAGTGTGTCTGAGTGTGATCTTGAAGCATCGACAACAAAGAGGCCCTGGTCCATTAGGGGCTGTTGGGCCATGGGAAAATTAGGCACATTTTAAAACCTATTTGTGTGCTTTAAACTCACATTCCATGTCAACCTATCCTATCTCTTTCCATGTCAGTACTTTCCGCGTTTGATAGAGCGACAGGAGAGAGGACGAAAACGAAATGGGAATAGTGTGAAATGAAGAATGGTGATTCAAAATAATTTCGAAACCTTTCAGTTTCCTAGAACTGTGCGAGGTTTGAGGTTCTCGCAGCGGTGTTGCTGGAGATATTCGTGGATATTCGTGTTGTCTAGCGGTATATAGTTCCTGTCCACCGACCAGGAGATGATCCGTGCTGGGTATAAAACACACGCGCATGCGCCAGATTTTGTTATAAATGACGAGTTGTTACTACATATTCTGAGAAAATTATCATATTGCACTCACTACACGCCTCACGAAATACTTGATTTTTTTTAGTCTGTGATAGTAGTGGAATGCTCCGTCGCTCTTACCAGTAGCATTCCATTAATCCCCACCATACAGTGCAGTCTCCCGCACCGCGCCCGACATCCCCCCCCTCTACCCCCTTTGCGGGGATCATCTCGTGTTTTGTTGTGTGTGCTGACGTTTTGAAGGATCGTAGTGCCTTCATCTTCGGGGTCGAGTACTCCAAGAACATTAGCCGCCCTTATAAACCAGTAAATGTTACAAGCTAATCGGGGGAAAATAGCTTTGTTCAACTGTTAACAGTTACAAACACCATGTCTGTTTACGAAACGCATAGCTGGGACATGAAAGCTCTTCCTCACAAACTTTATAGCCGTGCTGGAAAATGTGGATATGTTGTATAGGACTGGAGCGAACTATGGACTGGACGGTTTATTTGTGGTTTGTCCTGTTCGGCTCCGCAACGTAACAGACCATTACAAGCGAATCTTCGTGAATTTGTGTATAGCGTTATGACTTAAATGCCACTTCCGAGTCCAAGATGTGAAGGATCCAACTGAAACAAATCTGAAAGAAGTGCCTTGAGAGGATGCGGATGTCATTCGTCTGGCTCAAGATGGACCCCGGTGTTGATTATGTCATGAAAGTTCTCGTTTTATAAAAGCCGGGCAAATTTGTGATATTGTTGAGGGTGTACTAACACCCATATCCTCATTCCATGATTTTGATTCGAAATTGTCAGTTAGTAGTTGCTGTCATTTTGGTACGTACTGTACAAGAAAACGTATCTACGTCCCCTCCCCTGCTGGAACCAGCAGAATGCATCATATTGTATTCAGTAATGAGGACTTTGCGTGGAGACAGAAGGCATGGCCACCACCCTGCCGAGCTCTCTCCCCTATCGCATTGGTAACACACACCTGTATCACCAGCAAATAGCCACAAACTCCCGTGTTGAAGTTTGTCTTCATGATGCTATTTGGTTAATCCAGTCAAATTACGTCGCCATGCAGACTGATTTCGTGCAGTTTTTTAAAGCTTGATGACCAATTATGCACTCCTGATTTACTGACCTCTTTAATGAGTAGTCATTCATTCCATTGAACTGGCCGGCATTTTGATGTTCAGGAATAATATAGGATTGACATGATATGTTACTGTGTTTAGTGATGGAAAACTGTTTAGTGGGTTTGAAGGCCTTATATTATTCTGATTAACCACAGTAGCTTGTTATGTCAGTGTGGTTGTGAGAATTTTCTTCCTCTATGACCTATCGAATTGAAATTGAAAACCACCTAAAATATCACTGGGTACAATCGGGAGTTCTTATAAATTATGTTTATCAGTAAAATTCGGTAGGAATTTGTGAAGTTTCGTGTTTTAAAAGGGTAATTAACCTGTATGACCGAATTAATGTCGTGATGTGCGCAACGCAGACTCTGTCTTTTGGCCCATTCACTTTATTTGATGGCGTCATGTGATTCTTACAGTGAACTTAGCTAGCTATTCTTTCTAATGGAAACAAATGTCGTTTTGTGTGAGGCAGGAACTGATTATATATACTGTATATAATGTAGGTTAATTTTAGTCTTTAAAGGCTTCATAGATGCTGTAGACATTTCTATGTCCGAATAATAAACGACTAGACCATGAAGGCCATTTCTTCTTCCATTGGCACTACAGCCCACTGTGGGCTTTGGCCTGTCGAACAATGTCCTTCTATTTTTTTCCTATCTGCCATCAACTCTCTCCATCTTCTCACTCCCAGCACTTGAAGATCTCTTTCTACTTCCTCTTTCTTTCTTTTCCTGGGTCTTCCCCCTTCTTCTCGATACCCTTCCAGTTCTTGAGTGAAGATCTTTTTGGACATCCTGTCCTCCATTCTCTCTAGGTGACCTAACCAGCTTATCCTTTGCCCTTTTATCCATTTTACTATATTTTCTCCTTTGCTCATCTCTTCTAGTTCTCGATTCATCCAACTTTTCCTTTCCGCGTTTTCATATTTAGGACCATATATTCTTCTAAATGTTTTCCTTTCAAAAATTAGCAGAGCTTGTTCTTCTTTCTTCGTCAACGTCCATGCTTCCGCTCCACACAACACTACCGGTCTTATTAGTGTCTTATATAATATAATTTTAGTAGCTCTGGATAAAAGTCGACTACTGAAGAGACTTATAGCGGCAAAATAATTTCTATTGATGAAGGCCATTTACGACCTTTATTATGGGACACAATATTTTGACCTTGCAATGCACTTTCGACCTCCTAATATAAGCCGTGAATTAACTTCGTATAAACCATCTGAAGTGCAAGTTTATGTTCACAATTACCTGTGCGAACATGCTTTCGGGAAACTTCCTACAAAGTTAGAAAATTGTCATCTCTTCTACTTTACACCCTTCTGCCAATATTATCACGTTAAATCCTTGATTGCTTCGAGGTAGGTTTTGAAAGTTGCCGTAAGATGAGAAGATAGCATTCTTGAACTACAGTACAAGGGGAAAATTTGATAAAGAAAGATCTGGCTTATCCTCTTTTGGTTGGATGGCAACTCGTTTAAAAAGAAGGCAAACAGTCTGAGCGAGATTTCAGGCTTCCACTGCGGTGCAGTTGAGGCTTTCGTTCTTCTGGGATGTTACGCGGCGTAGGTTGGCATTTGATAGCATTTTTGAACTGTCTAACGCCGGAAGATGTGTAGGATGTGCTGTCCCAAGACGCCGACGTGAACGTTTGGCACTTCGTAGATCTACTTGTGGTTCCCACTGATGATTTTTCTTTCGATCGCCGTATTTTTCTGCAGCCACAGGGGACATATTGCAGTCACGATATCGTTTAATGTGCACCAATTGTACTGTCGGCAAAGGTCAAGACTGCAATACCCTTTGAAGAACAGGTGCTTTTCGTTGCTGCATATGTGCTGCCACCTGACGATAATAGTATTAACTATTGGCAGTACTCTGTATTCCAGCGAAACTCACGCATGATTCATAAACCGTGCCTTCCGAGTGTGGGTAATAAAACTGCATTTACTCTATTTACGACAATGTCCTTTTTTTAGTAGCTAATATTTTTTTCAGCTAGTCAAGAAAACTTTCCACGTTTTATTGAACCTCATGGTCCATAAATTTTGACACGAGAGCCCGCCACTTGTCCCTGTCCTAAGGTAGATAAATTCAGTCTACTCCCCTTCAACCATTTTAAGATCCATTTCAATTCTGCCATCTGAGTCTAGGTCCTGGAAGAGGTCTGTTTCCTTAAGATTACCGTATCAAAACCCTGTGTGCGTTTCTGACTTTCCTGCAACACGGCCCACCCGCTTCCTTCTCCTTGATTTGGTTAACCCATCATTGGTCGAGTAGTAGTTTCAAATCGTGAGCTTCTTCATTACCGTATGCATTTTTAAAACTGCAGCAATACATAACCTTAATTGAAGTGTTCTGAGTTATTCACTTTGATACTGGAAGTTGTGTATCATCAGGCATATTAAAATTTTTGACCCGCCTCCATTGTATGTGTGCTGTGTGAGCATGAAGGGTCATAGATATCATTTTTATAATTCCTGCAAGGAAGAGTATGGAAGTATATTTGCATCAGGTACTGCTAATGGCAAGAAAAATGGTAGGCATTTAGGCTAATTTCAATTGCTGATACGTCTTTGAAGTCCCTGCTGGTGCGTTTGTACCGGTAACGCTTGGTCTGAGACTTGAATGTGGCATATGACCTTGAAAAACTTCCCAGCTCCGTTCAGGTATTTTATTGGAATTAAAAAAAAGCATATTATTCGATCATTCTATTACAAGGATGCGAAGTCGGTGTAATAAAATGAACAAATGAACCATTTCCACCGAACTATAAGGCAAACCACCGTGAAATGCTGAGCGTGAATATTCGTTTATGTTCCACTGCTCATGCGTAACTGGAAATGGCCTTTAATGTTGAAGAAGTCTGCGATCGGCTTCAGGAAGCATTACGAGTTTTTGTTAGACATTGTAAGACTGAAATGGATCCATGTTGCCTACCTCGTAGAGAACGCAGATTGAACCATTAGAAAGAACAGTCGGTGAATGATGTACAGGTAAATGATGGGTGGCGTCTATATTGGATGAATCGTAGTGTGTGGAAAAATGTGTTTTTTTCTTTATGTTAAACCTGGCGATACACATATTTGGGTTACAAGTATGGCATTTCTTCAGTTATTAACCAACACTTGCACTTATATAAATACCACATAATACAATTAAAAACACCTAAAAACACTCCATGTTTCGATCTTTTTAGATCATCATCAAGGAGCTATGTTTTTCCTTGCTAAAGTTATATTATAAGCAAGGAAAAACATAGCTCCCTGATGATGATCTAAAAAGATCGAAACATGTCGGAGTGTTTTTAAGTTTTTTTAATTGTTTTTGTATGTAATTTATATAAATGCAAGTGTTGGTTAATAATTGAAGTGATTCTACAAAATGCACGGTGCAACAATAAGATTTATGGCATTTCTTAATAACTAATCCATTTTCTGATCCTTATAATCATAAAATTCTTAAGGCCATACGTTTGGGGCATTTATGTGGTCAAGTTCGCCCATTTGTGAATATTAAACGAGTTTTAAAGAAAGGTAGGCAGGATTTAGCAAAACGGGAAAGTTAATTTCAGTACCGAAGTATCTGCCATTGGGTCCTTACAACAGTCGGCATAATGTGTACTGAAAAATACGTAACAATACGACAAATAGTCCATTCACAACACTTTATTATAACAATCCAGAAAGCTACAGCTGTAACAATCTTCATGTTTGCACCGTGCATCAATGACAATTAAGCACTTTATTGTCAAACTAATGCACACATATATAATTCGTAGATACAATTAAAATTATAAAATATTTAGAAGTGCTCCAACATGTTTCGGATCGCAGAGGACCCATCATCAGGGAGCCTTGCACAGTGCTTGGCTAAAATTACAAAAATTGTTCTATCGTGTCCGTTGACATGGACAAGGTCGGTGTTGTGGCAGCATATGCTTTTTGTAATTTTAGCCAAACACTGTACAAGGCTCCCTGATTATGGATCCTCTGTGATCCGAAACATGTTGGAGCACTTTTAAATATTTTATAATTTTAATTGTATCTTCGAATTATATATTGTGCATTAGTTGGATAATAAAATGTTTACAGCTCTAAGAGTTTATTTTTATATTTGTGAAACGCCAAGCCTGATGAAGGTTGTCTCGTGCAGCCGAACCGTATAGTTTTTTGGATTGCTGTAACAAACTGATTGTGCAATGACAGTTTGTCTTATTGTTGCGTATTGTATTAACACAACGTGGATGGTACTGAAAAAAGTAACGGTATTTACTAACACTTTTGAATGGAATTTGTTAAAATTAGGCCTGTTTGTGATACTTCCTAATTTTGAATGTATAAACTTGCGTCTACAAGAGCATAATCCTTTAACGAGGTGCATTGTGATGATTTTGTGCAGGAGGCATCTTTTGTAAGTAAAAAGCAGAGGTCTGATGAGAGATATGTAACGAGATATATTCCTAGGGACTATTTTTTGTTCATCTCAGGAAGTTGAATTGTGAAGATTTGACTTTCGAAATAATATAAATAATATTTAATAAGTTTCCGTGTGCAGGGTAAAGTAAAGTAAATTAATTTCTACAGCGTATATTTCTATAAGGTACATTGAGTTTTCGTTGGATGCAGTATTTTAGAGGTTCGTGTTTATATTTGTTTTGAATAAATTTTAGCTGATTATTGTGTTATTTTTTTATTTTGATGAAGTTTACTTTTGATTTTTGTTTTATTTGGAGGCCGTTGGAAGCGAATTGTGTGGTAGAGGTTTATCACCTTGCGACTATCTCTGGGTTCTCTAACAGTAGGAATGCTTGACGTAGGTCTGTCAGTCGTAAGAACAATAAATACTTTGTATCAAAAAGACTGCTTTCTTCTGAGGTGTGACGCTGTGTCGCTTGATAGATTTGTACTACCTTCTTGGGAAAGCGATGTCTTATCCCGCAACAAAACAATAACTATCGTCACTTGTGTACTATTAACATCCACCTGTTCTTTCACATTTTCTTTGTGTATTAGGCACTTTATTATCCAACTAATGCACAGTATATAATATGTAGATACAATTAAAACTATAAATTATTTAAAAGTGCTCCAACATGTTTTGGATTACAGAGGATCCATCATTAGGGAGCCTTGTACAGTGCTTGGCTAAAATTACAAGAATGATTCTATCGTGTCCGTTGCCATGGACAGGGCCGGTGTTGTGGCAGCATATTCTGACCCGTTTTGCTTGTGTATAGGTCACTGTTTATGATCCAAAACATGTTGGAGCACTTTTAAATATTTTATAATTTTAATTTTATCTACATATTATATATTGTGTATTAGTTGGGTTATAAAGTGTTTAATTATCACACCAACTGATGCACTTATATAAAATTTCGCATTAAAACATTTAAAAACGCTCCAACATATTTCGATCCTAAGATAATCTTCAGGGAGCTACGTTGTTCCTTGCCAAAGTCACATTTTAAACACTCACTAATTCATTCCTTTATATTAGTAGGGTGCTGTGGCAGCATGTCGTGTTGTGTGCGAGTATGTTGTTGAGATTGCTTCTGCCTACGGGTGTACGTCGTGTGTTACGTTGCGAGAGACTGGCCAGTCTCTCGCAACGTAACACACGACGTACACCCGTACGTACGAAATGCACGGTGCAACAGTAAAGATGGGTAATAAAGTGTTTAATTATCATTGATGCACGGTACAAACATGAAGATTTCTTTGTGTAGTTGCGTATTTTTAATGTTAAGTATATTTGAGCGCTACCTACTTTATTAACACTAATCTCTGCATAATTTGACCACCACTATAAGCGTGTGTTATATGCTGTTCATTCTGGATCGAGAATAATACAACATTGCTGTGCCAAAGCTAAGATAAGTTATAACTAATTATTTTATTATGTATATTGGACAGTGCATCATGTGATAGTTGAAGAATAAGAGACCAACTTGATGTCACAGTTTATTGTTTTATTTCACTTCTTCTGTACTCAACATGTTTCGGACATTAATACATCCATCATCAGGAGCCTGCGACTTCTCTATTGTATCACCACA
>Ga0123355_10017216_pt1 | contig 11413 bp, 9 predicted proteins | sample TergutEmb28metaG_3_FD_89872 | JGI IMG/M metagenome (GOLD analysis project Ga0123355, IMG submission 89872) | Embiratermes neotenicus P1 segment gut microbial communities from Petit-Saut dam, French Guiana - Emb289 P1 | ecosystem: Host-associated > Arthropoda: Insects > Digestive system > Gut ...
CTAAGGCTTTGCATATTGAGTAGTGCAAATGTGTACAAACTTTATCGTGTCTCATTAAATATTCGTTCTTTGCCAAAATGGGGCATCCCGAGGTTAAGTGGTCAATAGTTTCTTCATGTTGTTGTTCATGTTGTTGTTGTTATTATTATTATTATTATTATTATTATTATTATTAGCAACATTACGAGATCAGACCTGGGGCCCACCCAGTCTCCTATACAATGGGTACCTGCTCTTTCCTGGTGGGAAAAGCGGCCGGAACGTGGCGTTGAACACCCACGCCATCTAGCGGCGAGGTTAAAGAAAGAAAAGAGCTATACCTCTACTCTACTTCTGGGCTTTCGTGGCCTGTTATAGGTTGAACTTATATTAACGGCATTACAGCGAACTCGCGTAAAATCGAGTTTTTGCGAAGAAGTTCCAATTCGCCCGCATGATGATTGGTATTCAGTTAGTGTAAAATCAATGTGTCGAGTTGGGTTCGTGGGCTCGCTGTAGCTATTTGTGGGCCTTCATCCGTCGCCTGCTCTTGCTATGCAGTAGTTAAACCGCTGACTACACAGTAAACGCGCTGCGCCTACCATATGGCTATCGACCCATTGACCCTGTTCAGTACTCGCTATTCTAGTGAGAAGCATATATACCACATGAATACGTTTTGTATAGAGAATGCAAAGGCTTTTAATATGAAAGCAGGCGGTACATATAGTTACCACTGTGTTTTAAAGGGTTATAGGCTATCCGCCTATACCCACGTTGTACCGGTGTATGCTGTATGCTGGCTTGTAGGTAAGTATTCGTTGACATTCTGAACCTCGACTAGACGAAGGACTGTGGTCAGCTTCACGTCTCGATCGTTTTACCTCCGGGAAAAGAGCCCCACTGTACGAGTTAGATATGAGGCTGGGTGAACCGATAACCGGTCTGGGTAGGGCAGTGGCGCCTCAGGCTTCAATCGAACAACTGACTGACCTATCCCTTATCGTATAACACCGATCGTGTAGTCAGCATTGTGACCAAGGGACCAGACTGGATAAGTAGTGTTGTCTTGCCGGCAAGTGCTGGGATTCTTCTCCTCACCACTGTGCACCTACCGTCTTCTGGGCTCTCCAGACTTCCTGTCTGGCAGTTACTGGGCGTTCTGTCCTGGGGTAAAGCGGCCGGAGTGTACAGCTTACCACTTTTATTCACGTAAGGCAGAGGATAAGAATTCGTGGGATTATATCTGAACTTTCCCGCATGTCTTTAGAATGTGGTGCTTAATTAAGTACAGGGACAAATTTATCTGTTACCCTTTTCATGAAGAGAGTCTAATTTCAGGTGTTGGGGAGATCCATACCAATCCTGGGTCCTGGCATCATATCCAGTGACTATTGTTATGAGTACATAGGCTGTTGTTGAATGAAGCTGGTCACTCTGCTATATGTTTCCTGCTGTGGTTGAAAGTACCCCTGACGATCTGATCCTCTCTGCAGATCACCCTCCTGCTTGTTTTAATAGGGATCTAGAAAATCTCTGCAGTAGAGCAGACCAAGGCTCGTATCAGACTGCAGCACCAAGGAGGAACTACTGAATTGATTGTAGAGCACTGATAAATGCCTAATCCCCCAGTTAAATAATGCCTTTCTTGAACAAGGGTTTAGAAAATCTCTACAGCACAGGAGGTTGGAGATCAAATTGAACTGGAGTACTTGATCTGCACATTCCGTCTGATTGTAGTGTTGCTCCCTTGCAGGATATGAGGAGCAGACCTCGACTGAGACAGGAGCGATGGCAAGTGACATGTGGCCTGGTGCTGATATATACTTTGGTACACCATGTGGCCTCCAATGGCGGCACCGTTCGTGTTCCTGGTAACACCAAAGTTACATCTTCAGTCAAAAAGGTTATAAACATTTATAACATTTCAAATCTAAACTTAAAATTAATGTAACCAATTTTCACGCAGTAGAACTTTCTGTACATGTGTTCACTGTTCCCATTTTTGTGTGTATATATATTGCATTCACAAGAATATCTCCTGTTTAAATGCTTCATCTCTCTGATTCATATGATCCTTGAAATGTATGCAGCAAAAGGAAGAGGGAAACACGAATTTAGTAAACCCAAATAAAAGTCGTACAGCCTCAGAAATGTTTGGCCAAGAATCTAATGAAGATTGTGTTGGTGACCCTGTTCCTTTCTCCCGTGCATGCAACCCCCATAACCCTCCAGCCATCATTTACCGAACTGTATGTAGCTTGAATGGTTTGTGATTTATAAGTGGGTAATAATTTTGAATAATTCTGTCATGACCATATTATTTCAAAATCCTGTCCCAGCATTTGCATGGAGGAACTGAATGTGAGTCAGGATAGGGTAAAATAAATGTGACCTTGTGCCCAAGCACCATGCTGTGGTGGAATGAAGGCCTAGTTCATATATTTGAAAGTTTGTTAGCTGGTGAGTTTGAGTGGTCAGCTTTGTATTGCACTGCTTTTACACTGTGGAGTAGATTCCGTGGTACTTCTTATAGTGTATAGAGGCTGAATTGATGCCACATTCAGTCTGGATATAGTGCGGACGAAGAAAAGTGTCCCTGTTCTTGCCTGGAATTTAACAGTTACCTTGCAGACCATTTACCATTACTGCCTTATTGTGTGGTGTAATATTCATTGATGTTTGTATGTTGAAGACAGAGAAAAACTGCAGAAATGGCTATGCAAAGTCTTATTCTCTTGTTTCCCATCCCACTGCACAGACAGTCAAACATCTGCTACTATGCAGTTTTCCAAGATGGCTTAACTTTTTAGATTAATTTTTTCCCGTGATTGTACTTTTCTTTTTGTGTGTTTGTTTTGGTCCTGTCAGTATCTTGGACTGTTTATCAGCAGTTTATTGATGAACAATGAATTGAAAATGGTTTTGGAAGGAAGCTTTTGTTACCTAATATTTGCACTATCCTGGTATTGCCTTTGAGGGTCTCATGAATACCATGAAAGAACTTAGTCCTGACAGTTTGTGCCCCAGCTTACATTTTAGGCAATCACCCATGAATAAAAGTAAGTCTAGAGCCTTATAGCTATGCCAGTGTGCTTCACCCCTGATCCTGAAGTAAATATTTTTTTCACACAAAGTACACACAGAATTAATTTCATTTCGTTGTTTCTTGAAGACAGTGTATAATGATTGCATATTTGTATGAGTTTATGTTTATTTAGTCTTTGTGGTTGACATCCTGTTGTGTTGTCCAGTATGAAAACATGGCCTTTTTAATCAATCGACAAAAATGTATTAGTAAACAAGTTCCTTCTGTTTACAGTAGCTATATGTTTCAGCTTTTATACCAAAGCCATCTTCAGGCTAAACTACTGTAAAATACATATATATATATATATATATATGAAAGAGCACCATGTATCATATTATTTCAGTCTTTCAATTTAATGTGATAATGATATTTCACACCTCACATGTTTGTACTTATTAAACCTGTTGACAAAATCCAAAAGCTATCCATTCAGACAGTTATGCAGCCTCACTTTGTCATTCCTGCCCTTATAATTGGCAGAACATCCATAACTATGTTGGGATTTAATTATGACTTAAGTAAATCACCAGATTGATCCTCAGATCATCTTTTCTATTCCCAAAAATCTGTCCACCTGGCACAGTTGCATGTCTTTTACCCTCTTTCATAATGCTTCTGGTGGAAGTTTGATCTGAAACATTGGTTTCAAGCTGTCAGAATACAGTGTCTATAACAGTATGATTGTTAAGCACCATTAAAACCTTAAATACAAAATTTGTTTTCTCTTTAGACTACTGAAGGAAGTAGCTTCAGTGTGGTAAACACAGCTACGCAGCCCACAACACCTGCACACCATGCAGGGGTTCCAACACTGCGTCCTCGCCGACAAAACTGCACACCCCCGGCTATAGAGCAGTTTCCTATGCCTCTTATGGGACCAGAGGCTCGAAAGTCAGGGGGACTGATTTTACACATTCTAGTAGCTGTATATACATTTATGGGACTTGCTATTGTGTGTGATGACTATTTCGTGTCATCATTGGATAGGATATGTGAAGGTAGTAGAAATTACAAGAAAGTGCTCCTATGCTGCAGCTACAGAAAAAAGTCCCATGGATGGTGGAAATGGCTGAGCTCAACTTTTAAAACTTTCTGCCTGCTAACGTACTCCTGTTGAACCCACTGTCACTAATGTCAGCCAGCCTAAACAGCATGTTTACTATCAAAGGTTATCATGTGTTTTTCACTACCAACATTCATGTGAATAGAATAGCTAGATGACTGCAGCGATATGTAAAGAAATATGCTGAAGGCAGAAGTGTAACCAGGCAGTAAAGATATGGAGGTGTCAATCCTTGGGACTGCTTTCCATGGCCTCAGTATGAGTGCTTAATATTTTATATATAGACCTTTAACCTATGAAAATATGGCTCAGATAATGTTTGTTTAATTATTTTTGTCTTATTTAATGCTGTTGTCAGTAGCTTAGACAAAATAGGGTCTGGTAATAAAATGATTAGTAGATAATGGATTGGAAAGGACATGGAAAAATGTGTTCGTTTCCTAATTTGGGGTATGATCCTATGATTTTCCAGGAGGTACTGAACAAACAATGAAAACCTAAGTGAGCATAACCGGTCTTCAAACAGAAATTTGAACGTGGGAACTCCAGATTATGATACATAATTTATACCCACTTAACTGCCTGCTTGGCAAACATATCATGGCATGTAATTTTGGTAGATTATGCTGAAGCTGTTCTGATTTTTGGACTCAAATAGCAATGTTTTGCCTGTCGACCAAATAATTCTGTTTAATGTACTATTTAACACAGAAAGAAAGTTGTGCCTATACTTAATTAAGGACCATTTCATGAATACCTATTGGAGTTGAAGTTTAGCTCCATGCACTCATATTTCAGCAGCAGGTGGATGTGAATGGTCAGCTTAATGCTTTGGTCTCTGGGGAAGAATGGCTGGGTAGTGGCCAGAGCTTGACTAGACACAATCACAGAGAGAAAAATTCCTGCCCCACCTGGCAATCGAATGCCTTGTTGATGTCATGCCATGTCATGTCTGTGTGTCTTTTTTGACCTAGTTTCACTACCTAAACATTTGATTGTGAAGGCATAATTGCCCCTGTCCATGTCATGAAGGCACACATGTTGCAGTGGAGGTATAGCTGCACTCATTGTTGACCTCAGTACTAGATGGAGGTGAGTGGTCAACTTCATGCTCTGGTCACTTTAACTCTGGGAAAGACCCCTGGTAGATACCGAATATGATATTGAGTGGACCCCAGAGCCAGTCTAGGCAGTTTTGGCTTTTGGCTGTTCTTCTATGAAGACTGATATTCAAGTTTAATGTTTTGTTGACCATGCATCGTGATATATCCGTACAATAAGTGCCAACAGGATACACTATTTACTTTCAATTTATTTCAATAATTAACTTCTACATGTTTTGAGCAGGCTTACTGCTCATCATCAGAAGGTACTATTCTGTATATACAGCAATTGCTGTATGTCATGCTGTTGGCAAGATTTGGATTGGACAGTTCAATCCTGATCTTGCCAACATCCAGTTAGCATAAATGCATGACATATAACAAATGCTGTATATACAGGGTAGTATCTCCTGATGATGAGCAGTAAGCCTGCTCAAAACATGTAGAGGTTAATTACTGAAATAAGTTGAAAGCAAATAGTGCATCCTGTGATTCTTATTGTACTGATATTCAAGTATTTCACTAAAAGTTGTGTACCAAGCCTGATTTTCAGCTTTATGTATCCATAATGAAGTGTAAATTACATAAACGAGTAAGTGGAAATTTCTTTAGGTTTTCAGGTATTTTAATCCCTAATAAAACCTAAATTATGTGAGGCCTTAGATGGACTTTTCTATTATCCCAGAAACATTTTTCACAAATTCTGTTGAAGTTCCATATTGAAGAGTTTCCGAAACAATGCCTGATGTTATGCATGTTCATGAGACTAACTGTGAATGTTGCAGAACTGAAGCTATCCCCAGATGTAGCTGGAGCCACTTTCATGGCAGCAGGTTCTTCTGCTCCAGAGCTGGCAACAGTGGTTATTGGAGTGTTTTTTGCCAAAGATGACATTGGTATTAGTGGAGTGATAGGCTCAGCCGTGTTCAACATCATGTTTGTTATCTCTGTGTGTGCACTATGTGCAGGCACAGTGTGTCACCTCAACTGGTGGCCACTTATAAGAGACTGCTTCTTCTATGCACTCTCCATCCTAGTTATGCTCTTCGCCATCTATAATGAAATGATATCCTGGTATGTGTGCCATCTCTATCCTATATCGTCTTTTGTCTAACTGCTTATTTACCTTTTTTTAGTAAACTTAAAGTTCACCCTAGAACAGGCCATAAAGGCCCAGAAGAAGAGAAGTAGAGGAATAGCTCTACTCTTTCTTTATCCTTGGCGCTAGATGGGGATTGGTGGTCAATCCCACTCCCCAATCACTTTACCACCCACGAAATAGACCCAAAACTCATTGTACAGAAGGCTGGGTGGGACCCACCTCCCCATCTGGATGGTAGCAGACAATCTTGACTTGACTGAGATTGAATCCCCAGATCATCCTGCCAGTAGTGAGTCCCAATACCGACTGAGCCATCCCGGCCTCTTCTTTTCAGTACTTTACTTTTCTGGAGAAGAAGATGCTGGTAATTGGATGTTCCAATTTCGTGAAATGATGTGTTATAAATTTTCCAGCAAAATATTTCACCACCATAAATGTTGAGGACCTTCATATTGTGTACTCTTAGCCCAACATTTTTAGATGATAAAATGAAGGAGAATAAGATGGGCAGGGTCATATAGCACGAATGAGACAGAAAAGAAAAGTACACAAAATTTTGGTGACAAAGCAGCCTCAATTAATATCCCATGTGAAAACATACCTTGATAGTCACTTTCGTGGTTGATGTATTGTTTGTGGTGGGCCGCATAATTGGCCACCCAGGTATCCAGACTTAGACTTCCTACATTTTATCTGTTGAATACTTGGAAGTTCTGGCATAGTAACAAGAAATGGAAACAAGAAATACACTGCTGTGTCACATTTTGGAAGCTGCAACTTGAATAAAGTAAGATCCTAATTGAAAAGAGCAAGCTGGATGCTCAGTTCACATACATGTCAGGATGTGTACTGGAGCTGAGAGTGGTCATTTGAAACATGTATTGTGAATATAGCAATAAAGATATATGTGTGTTTCTTCATTTAATTTTTGTCATAAACAGGTAATGATAAATCTTTAACCTGTGAGAATTTGACTTATTTTATATGACACTAATGCCTGGGAATGAACTCAGCACTGAGCTACTGAACTTCAGGCTTCGAGTTACGTCATAAATTACTATAAAGGTATTAATAGACAGCACAAAGTGTCATGGTGTTTGTAATTTTACGGTTGTATGAGAGTGAAAGTGTAGGTTGCATTTCTGCTGGGTTATGACATTGTTACAGTGTGGTGGGTGGATACTTAACCTGTCAGAAAATTATTATTGCCATTTTCAGAGTCACAGGTTCCTCCAAAATGTAGTTACTCAGCTGCCAGAATGCGTGGTTCCACACCCCAGAAGGCTACAGTGTAGAAATGATACTTTTATTGATCTCTTTTCTGGCACTCTGAATTTCATGTTTTTTAATATACAGGTGGTCAAGTTTCCAAGTAGTAGGACCGAAGCACTCTTTAAAAAAACCTTAATAGATTTAAAAAAAAACTGTTAAGGATTTCTTACAGTTACATTCATTTTTTTCCTGAATATTTAAATTATAACACACACGCACACGCGCGCGCATGCACACACACACACACAAACACAAACACAAACACACACACACTCACACAAACACACACAAACACACACGCACCCACACCCACACCCACACCCACACCCACCCACACACACACACACACACGACATACAGACAGACAGACAGACAGATCCATCATCCGTGTAAGTCAGATTGAATGTGGAATTCGTCATGAAAAGAGCTAAATTGCAATATGCAATCAAAACAAATCAATAAAAAGGGACTAAATCTGTATGTATTATATTATAATAATGTGTGAAATTTATATGAGAAGACCTCCAGGGCGAGTAATCACAATGACCACCCCTAACAGAAGTCACAAACCTAAAAAATATCACATTTTTCAGACTTCCTATCATCTGGATCAAGAATTTAAAATTTGGCAAGTGCAATAAATGAAATTTTTTAAATTTAAAATATTCATTTTCCGCCAATTTTACCTTCCTCTCTGTCTTCTTTGTTGTCCGAAGTGGCTACATCCCTTCTCCTCACTCAATACCAGCTATGCACCCAGTGTACAGTCAGTTCAGTATTATGAAATGTGAGCAGGATATGGGGTCTACATTTACTGTCACTCTCTTGTGGAGGAGGATGGGTGATATTGCATAAGGTGTAAAAACAAATGCTTCACTCTGACCTCTTCCAAGGGTTTTAAATTCGTTGGTCCTACAGCACATGCATATCATGTACATTTCAGTTCTAAAAATGTTCTTTTTGATTTTGCAGGCCAGAATCTTTGCTCATGCTTCTGATGTATGTTGCATACTGCTTGGTGTTACACTATAACTCAAGAATTGAAAAGTGGGTACAAAAATTCCCAGTACCATGTCGTCAACCTTTGCCAGAGGAAGAATCAGCACTGGTTTCATATCGACACCTTGAAGAAGACCGTTCTCGCCGACCAAGTTATACCAGTCCACCTCCAACTTCAGTTGATAACAAACTCAATTTCAACACAGAGCCAGGTAAGAAGAGATAGATTCTGCTGTGATTAGTGATTTAATTTGTGCTCTCTTTGACCAGTTATGAGCCTGTCCAGCCTGTAGTCATATCTAACAACCCCTTGTCTAAAGGCCTAAAAATGTGTGTGTTGTTACAAACTTAGTAAAACCGACGTACTGATTTTCTGTTTCTCTTTCTGGTATGTCCTTCTTTGCAGGCAGCTTTCCAGCAGATAAAGAGACTGGAGCACTTGCCCAGCAACATGGTGTCCCAGGAGTGCCACCACCAGTTCCACCACCAACAACCACTGATTATTACAAGCCTAAGGAGAGTCGTTCTGGTGAAGAAGAAGTCTCACCACTGGTAAAGCCCACTGAAGGTGGTCTCTGGGCCCAGATGTTGTGGGCCATCGCAGTACCCATACATGCCCTTTGTCGTGCTACAATTCCTGATTGCAAGAAAGAACGTTGGCGACACTGGTACCCCTGTACATTCCTCATGTCCATGATTTGGATATCATTTTATTCCTATATCATGGTATGGATGATTACTGTTATAGGTAAGAAAGTGCTCTGGTCATAAATATTCAAAGTTTTAGTAGTAATGGTAATAATAAAAATTATTACCACCTTTATGCTGTAATGACAATGGCTGTGTCTGAAACTGCTGCAGCCATGGAAACTAATAAATGATACAAATGTTGTTGAGAGTCATTCTGTGATGCTAAGAGGATTAAACGCTGAGGCATGCTAATGTTAAAAAATCTGAAAAAAAGACTACCTTCCCAGAGTTAGAACCTGTAACATTTGGTTCACAGATCACTGAATATATGCCAAAATATATTTGCAATACACATTGATATATGAAAGAAATGGTGGATGGGATGAATGGAGGAATGGATGCTTTGTTTGTTAATAGCACAGTGCAATTAAAAACTTGATGTGGTACCCTATCTAACGTTGTTATGTAAAGCAGGGGTGCACAAATTTTCCAAAAATCTAAGAGGCACCTCAAAATTCTAGGTGCCAGAATTGCAACATGAAGCAAGTTCCACACTGAAGACTCACAAAATTAGGCACCACCATGCAAAATTTAGTGACCTTCATGACCTGGTAGATGGGATTTGTGTGCCCCTTATATAATATTCAATTATTTGCTAGTTTCAGCTTACTAAATGCAGCTTACTTTTATACCTACAACAGGGAGCACCTTAGGTATACCAGATACAGTGATGGGACTGACATTCATGGCTGCAGGTGTGAGTGTCCCTGATGCTTTATCCAGTTTGGCTGTTGTCAAGGAGGGTTATGGGGACATGGCTGTTTCAAATGCTGTTGGTTCCAATGTCTTTGACATACTCATCTGTCTAGGATTACCTTGGTTTATTCAGACAGCCATCATCAAGCCAGGATCCCATGTTAATGTGTACAGTAAAGGTATGAATGTGCAAAAGTTGCTTTATTCACTAATACCTTGGTATTTTCTCAGGAATGTTACAATTAGAGGAGAGATATTTTCCTGCCAGACAGGGTCCAGCTACATACAGGTTTGTTGGAAATGAATAAGATGGCCTGCATCTAGGTTATGCATATGTGAACAGCTGATAAGAAGTGGTTGTCATGTGATTAACAGCCTTGTACATTGTGTTATGAAACATCACACAACCACATCAAAATTGGAAGAACTTCTTGGTTGGAGAGGCATATAAAACAATGGAAAATGCATGAAGGATATTAGTCAGAAGTTGTCAATGGAAGAGACCTCTTCAGGCATGTATGTGTAAATGAGGATATATGTTAAGAAGAATTTGAGGGAAATTTGGTATGGGGATGTGAACTGAATTCAACTGTTTCTGTATAAGGGATCAATGACAGACTTTGGTGAAAAACTGATATGAAGAGAGGGAAACTTTTCTGTCCCTGAGTAACTTTGAATTTTTCTGAGAGACGTTTAATTCGTTAGTCAGCCACAGTATGTTTTCTTGTAACAAGTATTACTAACATCAGACTGTATAAATCTTGCATACTTTTTGACACAGTTTTCTTTAATCTGTATTTGGTACTGTGGAAACATTTTTTGAGCTCTTCTTTAGTCTCCCAAATGGAAAATTGCTATCTCCAGCACATATTCCATTTGGTATGACAGTAAATAGATATAGGTCCTGCTGCATGGAAATAAATCAAGGTGTGCCACAGGGTTTGGTACTGGGGCGTTGTTATTTGTTCTATATATAAATGTCCTTCCTGTAAATATCCACGATGCAAATTTAGTTATGTTTGCTGATGATATTAATGTGTTAATTTCAGACAGTGACGAAAGATTGCTGCAAACCAAAATTGATAGGGTAGTTGCAGAATTGGAAACTTGGTTTAACAGGAACGGCCTTGTGATAAATGTAGGAAAAACAACAGTAATGTTGTGTCATAACAGGCAAACAGCAGTAATGTTGTGTCATAACAGACAAACAGCAGTAATGTTGTGTCATAACAGACAAACAGCAGTAATGTTGTGTCATAACAGGCAAACAGCAGTAATGTTGTGTCATAACAGACAAACAGCAGTAATGTTGTGTCATAACAGGCAAACAGCAGTAATGTTGTGTCATAACAGGCAAA
>Ga0123355_10017217_pt1 | contig 11413 bp, 12 predicted proteins | sample TergutEmb28metaG_3_FD_89872 | JGI IMG/M metagenome (GOLD analysis project Ga0123355, IMG submission 89872) | Embiratermes neotenicus P1 segment gut microbial communities from Petit-Saut dam, French Guiana - Emb289 P1 | ecosystem: Host-associated > Arthropoda: Insects > Digestive system > Gut ...
ACTGGATTGGGCTGGCCCAGGATAGAGACAGGTGGCGGACGCTTGTAAGTGCGGTAATGAACCTTCGGGTTCCGTGAAATGCGGGGAATTTCTTGACTAGCTGCAAACCAGTTAGCTTCTCAACAAAGACTCTGCACCATGGAGTAAGTATTCATTTTGCCGACCGTTGGACTGGGCTGGCCGTGGCGGCTATACCATTGCCCCCCCCCCCCCTCCCATCTTACAAACTAATCCAATCTGTGACAAAAGTATAACATTAAAATTATTTTACAGGGGACTAGTTTCGGCTCTGGCGTCGAGCCTTTATCAGGCCTTATCCAAGAACAAAGATACAAAAAACATTACAGCCCTAGTTTAAGTTGGATATCTCATGTTTACGTTAAAACACATTACAAATGTATAACTATACTGGGAGTTGTCGGATACAAAAAGCGTGTATAAGAGAAGAGTTTGTATACGTATCCGAACGGGAATGTCGTATATTCAGATACCACAGTTGTCATGTTATTACGAATTTCGATGCAAACTGAATTCATTCCGACATTTTTGGTATGTCTGACACGGAGAAGAAAAGCATTGGCGTGGTATTAGGTTATAAATAAGTGTAAGTACTTATGTGCTATATATCATTATCATTCTATATCAATATCCGTTAATATTCTTTTCACACCTCTATTTAGGTAATGTTGATGTGCATTTTTACTCGCTGTGAACGCTATGTACGCAATTACCACGTCTCGACACGATTATTCTCATTTATTTGTTTTTTGTCGAAACGATGTTGGCTAACTTGTCACGTGATGAAGTGGGGAATGTATGTTGTCTATTGGTTAATTTTAAAGCCGACCGCACGAGTGAGCGAACAGTTGCTGTTCAACGGTTGGATTTCTATTGTACGGTGTGGGATTCGAATGTTGTGCGGAGTTTCACTAGCTGCTTCCTGTTGTATGGTAGGTTATGGAATTGACATTTTCCTTTAATAGTGTAAAAAAATTCAGCGACCTGTACTCACCTAAAATGAAAATACAATTTGTAACCGATTATCGTGTTTTAAGTATCAAGTTTTATTCGTTTTTGTGTTACGTGTGATGTTAATTTATTAAGTATAGAGCAGTGTTGTAGTTAAGGGATTAAGTTTTTAACTCTTAACTGTTGTAAATTTTGTAGGCTATGTATACAAGCGTTAACTTCAGTATCTTCAAGAAAGTTCTATGCACAAGTGATTACTTGACCATATTTTTTTTCACAATTTCAGCTTTTCGTACCTTGAAAGAGGGGGGAGCAGTATACAGTATTAGCACTTCATATCACATATTAAGGCTCTGAAGATGACATTGTCATTTCTTGCATTATATGATGATTTTGTAAGGTGCTCTACAGTTCTGGCAGAGAGCAGTTGTGAGCCAGGTAAGTGAATACTTCCAATTAAAACAACAGACATTTAAAAATGAACTTATAAATTTTCCTATTGTTATGTAGATTTTGTTTGGATTTCTTAGACTTACTTTAATTAGAGATTGTTTTTTCTTTCTGGAGAATTTATTCGATTTGCCCTAAATCAAGAAGAATGTCGGAAGAAATGGTTAGCAGCTGTCCAGGAAACACAGAGGCTCCAGCGGGAACTGGAGAAAGCAAATCAGAACATTACAGTTTTGGATGCAAAACTAAATCATGCTCGCCGCTTGCTGGATAAGGAGAAAAAGAAACGACTCGAAGCTGAGAGCAACAGCACTGCTCTGGTGAGGAAATTTAACATTTTTGTATGCTTCAGTATACATACACAGCTAAGGTATATGTATATAGGTTGAAATCTTGTAGTTGTATCACCGTACTAAAATAGGTATATGTGTAAAAATGTTGACCATTGTTGGTTTTCTGAAATGTTATTTTATGTATGGAGCTAGTGGTCATGGTAGCGCGAACAGCACAGTTTAGCCAAGTTAATAGACAGTCAGTGCCCATGCATGTGTTGAATATAGGACATTTTGAACTGTTTATGAAGAAGTCAACAGTTTTGCAACCATGTGGATTTATCGTGCTGTATGACACAATTCCAATCACAGTCTTTATATTGCTGCTTGTACCATGCATTGTAAAGTCAAATACAAAATAGTGCCAACAATGTGCACATAAAGTTTTAAAAACCTTTAAAATGTTGTTAAACTGTTGGCATTCTTTTTTATTTTCCAGTCAGGAATTTTGTTATAAATTGTTATTTCAAACTAGCAAGAATGTGTCATGTCTTAAAGTGGATTTTTCTCTACTGGAATTCATATTTTTCAAACTGTAGCATAAATATTTGTTCATTCATGGTATTGTTTGGAAATCCACATCCATATTTCATATGCACCATGCTGAATGTTTTTCGGTCCTTATTTCCATAGCACTTCGGCTGATAAATGCCTCCTCTGTACTGTTTGTAGATTAATGTGCTCATGCTGCTTCATTGCTTTATATTGACTCTTGGTAGTTATAATCTTGCAGCGTTATGTTTAAGTCATGGTCCTTAAGTGTGTTATGGTTGCAGAAAGTTTTTATATGTACAAATGGACAGTAAGTTTGATGTCTGTACTATGACGTTTCTCGTGTATGTTTAGTAGAGGAGAAAGCAAATTATATAGATGTTGATTAGTAAACATGGCCATGGAGAACCTCGTTCTTTGTTTGCCATAGACTAATGTTTATCAACTGGGATTCTCCTACCACAGTGTATGCCAAAGTTTAACCCTATGATTGGTGAGTATGTATTATTTTCTTAATTATGCTGTGAAGTTCCCTGGTATGTTGTCATGTCAGTGGTGTCTGATAGCTCAATGGATAATTTATCTAGCTTGTATTTGAGAAGTGTCTTGTTTTTTAACTATGGCAAGAGCTCATTCATGGTTTTCTTGAATCACTGTTGGTGAACATCAGCATACTGACAGCTTGCAACAATATGGGACCACCTCCTTTCCTTAGCCCGTTCCACCTCATATAGTCCTCTTTTTTTATTGCACTTGAAGTTGTGTAATTTTCTGTACATGCACTGTTATTGCAGCACCAGAAAATATCTCTGTTGAATAGTTCAGTGCTGAAGAAAGTATTTGGACTGAGGAGGAGGAGGAGGAAGTAATAGGAGTGCAGAGACAATTAGCCTTTTTACGCCTAACAATGACTATAGTGGTCGTACCGCACCGCTAACCTCTAAATGTTGCATTTTATATATTTATTCAACAAATATAGGTACTGAATATTTTAAACATGGTATATACTCTCCGTCTTTTACTCTTCAAAATGCAGTTTGTTTCATAAATCTAACATATTTGGTTCCTGTATTATTTACATTTTATATACAGGTTGTGCTAAAATTAAAAAAATAATTCCGGCGCCAAAAGGTTAACATTATGAGGAATGAATTTCTTCTCTTAACCAAAGAACTGTTTCAATCCATAGTCCTTAAGATTATAATGTTTGCTGAACTGCCCGTTAACACCACACCTTCCACTGATCCAAAAATTTATTTCTGTGTTCACGGTATCCCACAACTGGTTGCTGGCTTTGGCCAAATGAATTCACACTGCTCCCCCACACAGTTTTTATGTTATTATCCATCCATGTATGGCTAGGTCTTCTCTGTGGTCTCCTTCAGATTATAAAACTAGAATTTGTTATAAATATGTAACTATTCCTATGCTTTGTATGTGCCCTGACAATCCCTCCGGTGATTTTAGTACGCTAGTAATATTGAGGAATGTTTAGTATTTGTCTCATTATTGTGTACTGATAGGTGCAGCAAGGTTTTGTAGATGCTACCATTTAATCTTCAAATTAAAACTAAAAAAAGTTAATGGCATTGCTTGTGACATGAAATCATACTGGAGAGGTTCAGCCCCTGTAAGTATGGACTCTGCAGCTTCACACTCAAGTGTATGTACATCATTTTTAAAGCTCCAAATCTTATTGCAGTAGTTACATTGATGACTCATTATTGTTATTACTCCTGTTGTCATCCTTTGAATGACCTGCATTCATATATGCAGATACATGCAAGAAAACACACCTAGAAATTCATTTTGTATGTAGGGTGATGAGAAATTTACTGTGTTTTTGACACACTGCAGAATCACTGTTTTATTTTCCATACAATGTTGTTCATTTCAGTAGTTTATCTTTTTGTTTTAAAATAATATGTTTTTAGTAAACAATGCACAGAAATTTAAACACCACCCAGGTTAAAGGGTATGGTGATTTTAGAGGCTGCGATTGATACTGTATTTCATTGTTGGTGCTTGTGTCACTCCCACTGTACAAGCACTTATTGTTATGTTGCTATTCCTAACTGTAGAAATTAAAAAGTACAAATGTAGAGTGGCCTCCACCAGTAGCATAATTTCCACATACATTTTTCTGTTTTTTTTTTTTTCTTTTTTTTTTCCCCCCCCCCCAACAGTTTTCTTTCATGTACCTAATGGTTGTTCAAGAGTCAAATCATTCGGGCGGATACATGAGCAGGCATGACTGTCCTTATTACATTCTTTCCTTGCACATTATGCAAAGAATTTATCTACAAGTTGAATGATATATGGTGTTTTTGTATTTTTTTACAGGAAAAGAAGTTACAGCTTGTGAGAGACCTTGTTTTTGTTGAGGGCTGTGGAAAAATAAATGATGAAACAAAAGAGAAATTGGGATTTTTGAACACAACTTGCAATAGTTTTGCTGCAAATGATGAGGCTGGAGGAGGTCACAACAAAGGCTCAAGACTGGACACAATAAATGAGGCAATGAATTCAACAGGTTAGTGGTGGAATCAGTCTTTGTGAATCCATGTTGCATTATTTTTGTATGTTTTTGAACCTGCTGACTGAAAATTCCACTTATAGAATTTGTTTAGTTTCAAGTGCAGCAGGAGATGTAATTTTACTACATTTTACTGTATTGCTGACGAGTGTAGCAAAGAATGTGATGGATGAGCCAGTGATGAGATGCCAGGAATGAAGTTTGGCAGGATTGAAGCTGGACATGTTAGACTCACCCTACAGCTCCATATCCAGCCCTGTGTAATCTTGGTGATTGCTGCTCCTTTAGGCTCTCACTGTAAGGCCACAGGGACAGTGGTACCAACATGGAACACAAATGTTAGTAATCAAATGAGGTTATTCTTGTTTTACTACGGCCCACTGTTGGACATTACATGAGTGTTACTTGGATATTGCTGTAGGAACATGTTTCAGCTCTCCAGCTAAATATGATTATTCTTTAGTAATCTGATGGCTCTCATACCCATCTTTGTAAAAGACATTTTTGGGATTCTAGCAGTTTGCAGCTAGTCAAATGCCCCACGTTTATGGAACCTGAAGGTATAATGTTGTGTTCCCAAGAGCCCACATTGTGTTCCTGTTCTGAACAAAATGAACCCAGTCTACACACACATTATTTCTGAAAGATACATTTTAATGTTATCCTACCATCTACACTTAGATCTGGTGCTTGCTTAAAGTTAAAATTCAGTGTGTGTTGTAATCTGCTAATAATCACAATGACAGAACACAAATTTTTCTTTTCCGTTTATCACAGGTGTGCACTTGTACTTCTCTTTGATATCTATTTCCAAACTTGAAGCCAGAAATTCATGCATGCACACACAGAATTCTGTTCCCATGTAATACATTTCCCTCGCCTCCATTCAATCTGCTAAATTCTTGCCTGTTTTGTCAACAATGACTCAGTTCTTGCCTGAATGTGGAATGAATATTCTGTAGGTACATTTCAGGAAATCTATGAACAGGATACAGTAGATAAGCAAGAAAACTATTACCTACTTACTCCATGGAGCAGAGTCCTTCTTGAGAAGTTAAACGGTTCTCAGCCACTGAAGAAATTCCCCTCATTTTATGGAGCATGAAGGTTCATTACCGCATTCATACGAAAACTATTAGTTAAAATATTGTTCTTGCTTCCATTTACATGGTAAGAAATATATGTATAATGCAGGTAAGTTAGATTATTTTTTTGGTCAGTTTCATTGGAGGAAGGAAAATGCATTTATGACAACCTGTTAACATTCAGTTCTGGCACTATTTAAGTAGATTTTTGTGTTCTGTTTAGTTTATTTGCTGTGTGCCTATTTCAAGCTGTATTTTTTCGATACCTATCCTACATAACTGTGTGATGAGGATTTCCCTGTGTGCTCTAAGATGTGTTTCATGTACTAAGAAGTGAACTCCATGGAACAGAGTCCTGAGAAGCTAACACTCCTATTAGCTGGTCAAGAGCTTTCCTACATTGTCTTGAACCCTACGGTGCATTGCCATGTTGAATAAAGAATTTTGTGTACATGGTGTGCAATATTTGGTGGTAGGAAATGCCAATTGCAGGAAGGTTTGTTTCTGTTTTAGGGTCACTCTTATCAGACTTAAGCTACTCACGCTCTGAAGATGATTTGGATTCCACCCTGACACGAAGTGGTAGAGTTTGGAAAAGGCATAGGCCCTCTCTCACAAAAGTTGATGAAGCAGCAAGCCCCAAGAAGCGGCGCTCTGCTGTAGAGAAATCAATTGAGGTAATTTACTCCTTTGGGGCAGGGTGCAAGAAAAAGTGTAAGACATACAACCATGAATCCTGTTTGACATTCAGAGGACCATGCATCATGATATATTCTTATAATAAAACCAACGAGCTGCACTGATATCTCAAATTTATTTTTGGATTAGGACTCTACACGTTTCGGACAGTTGCTCTGTCCATCATCAGTAGTCTAGCACTGTACACACAGAAATAGGTATATGACAGACAGGTTTTGCTTCTTGCTTGCTAGTGGGATCAGGATCAGTTTCCTGCTAGCAAGCAGTCAGCAAAACCTGTATGACATATGCCTATTGCTGTGTGAACAGTGCTAGACTCATGATGGAGAGAGAAACTGTCCAAACCATGTAGAGTCCTAATCCAAAACTAAATTTGAGATATCAGTGCATCTCGTTGGTTTTATTATAAGAATAAAAATCCTATAATCTGGTGTGGGCTGTATTCAGAATGGCTCTTAGTCATAATAGTAACAGTACTGCAGATGGTCTTGGCTGTGATGTTTCTGCCATGTTCTTTACATTTCATCATTTGATAACTGTCCTGTCATGCCACACTGTATGAATTGTGCACTTTATAAAGCATTAAATCAAGAAACAAAGTTCTGTTGTGCAGAGCTGTAGTTTATAAAGATGGTGATCCAGTTTTTGGGTGATGATATCCTGCAGCTAATGGCTGTCTTTCAGAGTAATCTGCTGCCTGCATGTTCAATGTGGAAGAAAGATAAGTGATGTGTATTTCAGAGAATGGAGGGAGCTGTTAGACCATAGAGGGAACCAATTTATTCTGTTTTTACCTTTCTGACTTGTTTTTTCCCCATTTATTTTGTGTTGTTTTGTTCTTGCTTGTAGATGGTGAATTTTCATATTTTCATTGAAACTTTAATTTTCCATTCCTTGATTCTATATGTCTATCGGCCATGCCCAAGTTTCAAAGAGGAAAGTTACATGTTCCTTGAATTTACATTTGTCACTTGTGCTCATTTCCTTAATTATATGTTCAAAGTGAACATAAATTGGTCTTTTACTTTATTATTTTATGTACTTTCAGTTGGAAATCTGGAGAGACAAAATTGATTTTTTGTTATAATATCCTGTTTTCTGTATTGTTGTTAGGTATGCCTACTACCTTCAAACCGTGACAGTAGATGGTCTGTGCTATCCTTGCTATATGTGTGATCTGTGACATAGTTGGTGGCTTCAAGTTCATGCTAACTGAGCCAAGCCCTATTAAGCCCCTGCAAGGAAATATTTCATGACATTTGATGTTGGTAATAACACTATGGCTGCCCTCTGTAGTACTGAGAGCAAAGTGTGTGGGTTTTAGCAGAAAATGTAGAAGCAGCAACTTACTTTAATGGGCATGTGGATGAAATGAGTACACTACATGTTTAATGCAGTACAATTTTATTTTAGTACGTTGAATTTCATTTGTTATGTACCTTTTTCTTTCCTTGAGTTTTCTTCATTGCAAGTGGTCCTCTCAGAGGGTTTGACTGTATTTTATATTAATGTCTTACACCCATCACCACCACCACCATCTTACACTTCTGTCTTGCTCCCCCTTCCACCCTCCATTGCAAAAATTACCTTTTTCAGGCTAACATTATGCATTACTTTGCTCACAGCCAAAGTCCTGATTGTCTTGAAATAATGTGAAATGCCAACTTGATGCAACAAGTTAATTTTATTGGTGTATTCTTAGCTCTACATGTTTCGGGTACATACGACCATCATCAGGAGCATTAGATGTTGAGTTGCAGCGAATGGTTTTCTGCACCAAATTTTTGGGTGGGTGGTGATCTTGGGAGCCGGTGCGTAGGTCGTGTGCACGGTGCGGATGGTTCCGTGCACGGCACCATCCGCACCGCACACCTTGACCTACGCAGTGGCTCTCAAGACCACCACCCATCCAAAAACTTGGTGCAGAAAACCATATGCTGCAACTCAACATCTAATGCTCCTGATGATGGTCGTATGTACCCGAAACATGTACAGCTAAGAATACACCAATAAAATTACCTTGTTGCATCAAGTTGGCATTTCACATTATTTCAAGAGGAAGATGCACTGTCAAACAACCCTCAAGGTTCCTGATTGTCTCTTTCTCTTATGACACCATTTTTCTTGCTAATTTTACTCTTGTTCACTGAAGACAGATCAGGTTTCTTCAGAATTTCTCTACCTGTCTAGACATTGCCACATCTCAGAAAGTAGTAATAATTACTGCTAGAAGAACCTCAAATTGCATATAGTTACCATACTGATTGTGTTGTCCACCAACCATATTAACACACTGAAGGAAATATATATTTAGAACAGATAATAGCATTCTTGCTGGTTGTCACAGTTGAACTTCAACACTTTTTTTTATACTTTTGCTGCTAGTTGGATGGTGTGGGAATGAATGCAGAAATGGTAGTAGCTACAACAACTCTAACAGTAGGAAAGGAAGGTGGACCCATCAAGGCATCAGCCAAGTTGGAGGCAGTTGCAAGCAGTGAATCTCGAAAGACTGGCCATAATAAGCAAGAAGAAGCCAGAAACCACTATAACAGTGGTACCTCTTATATCACACCTCAGCCTTCTGCTCCCATGAAAGTTACAGGTAAGCTGATATAACTTTGTATTTTGCCTTTAATGGAGCTGCATGCTTGCGATTTGAAACTCGCTTCTCATTTTAAGATAGAATGTAAAGTGAGGGTACTGAAGAAGCTAGTTGGACGTGAGAGAGTGGAACAGTATGAGGAGTTCCATAATTTATGCTGTATCCTAAGTATTACAGTGATAAAATCAATGTGAGTGAAACGGATGAGACATGTCATGAATGAAATCGATGAGAAATGCATACAGTACATCTTCTGGTTTTAGAACCTGAAAGGAAGACATCATGAGGGTAGGTGGGATGGTAATGTTGGTGTGGGTCTTAAATAGAGTTTGAGAGAGTGCTGTGGATAAGGTATGGTCACATATTCTTTTGAACATGGTGGTGAGCTGCTGGTTTCCTTAAAAAGCAGGACTTTTACACAAGTGGGTGACTATCAGATTCTCAAGCAGGATAGCATTTCATGGAGTTAGTCATTGAGCAGTTAATGGATGCTGCACTGCTCAAGATATATTTTATCTTTCATGGAACTCCAAAATTCATTAATATGCTTACAAAAAACCGCCACTGATCCATATCATGTGCCATGTAAATAAGGTTTGCCCTACTATCATTTTAACATACATTTTTTAATATTATCCTTCGGCCTGTGACTAGGTCTTCAAAACAGTCTCTTTCCTCCAGCTTTTCTAACCTGATTTTTATATGCATACATATCTTCATGTGTGTTATATGCTCTTTCTGCTCATATCAGTGTGAGTTAATCATCTAATAATATTTGGTGATTCTTAGGCCTGAAGTTTTAATACTTGCTTTCTCTTTTCTTTCTTTGTCTCTTTTGGTATAAAATAAATGTTTCACTGCCATTTGAAAGGTTTGCTAAACATGTATACAGACATTTTAATTCCAACAGTAACTTATGTCATAATGTGTTTCTTATTGAAAATATTTCTTTGTCAGATTCTTCATCAGACGAATCTGGATATCGTCCAAGTCGGACAGATCTTCTGACGCCCAGAAATACATGTATGGGCTCCAATATTGGTGGAGCCCACACTCTTGGACTAAGTAACAAACTGAAGAGCCGTCAACATGTCTTCTGCAACAAGACTGTCATCTACCCAGAGAATTGTACAACGTGTGGTAAAAGGTGAGTTCAGATATGCTATGAGGCACATTGAAATAGGGTATTGATGTTCTCGTAGCTGTGCTGCAGAAGGTTCAAGTTGTGGGCTGTTACGCTGTGTTGACTACTAAATGGTCATCACCATTTCAAAGGATTGTATTCTGGGTGTGGCTTATTGGTCCTAAAGATGAAAGCACATACAGTCCTTAAAAAGTCCATTATTTCCCAGCTGAAATGGCATAACATCTCAGAAGACATAAATAATAAATGTTCAGGTTAATACGGGATTAACTGATGTCACATTTCATTCAGAGTTATCCAGTGGCTATCTTTGATGGTACCATACCAAGAAGAGAGTTCTGAATATGAGATGGTAGAACAACTTGTAATTTTAGCTAGGAGGTATCCGTGTGCGTTCTTTTCATTTGGTCTTGCTATATGATGGTGATACTGGCAATACATGCTGCATCAGACATGATGGGAATCCGCTGCCTGTGAACATAGTTTTGTGAAGCAAAGAATGTGATGAAAGTACATATACCTTTTCAGTTCACTGACTGTCCTTATGTGAACTATCTGCTGCAATGTTCATGCATTTAGTGCAGTTTGAAACAAAACCATACTAATCACACCTAAGTTCTATATGAAGGTTGAATTTCAACAATGCTTTCGCAGTCTGTTTTATCTTACTGTATTCAACACATGGAACTGAGTACTGTGGAACGGGCAGTGTTATCAGTTGCAATGTTGCACTGCAGCTGTAAGTGGGCTGCACTTAGCTGTATGCCCTGTACTTAGCCCTTACATGCTCTGAAGGTATGTGAGAGGCATCATGTCATGGCCAAGTGGGTAGCACTCCCAGCATCAAATCTTGGCCCTGTAACTGATTTTTTGTCTGAGTTGTTTTTTGTAGTGGTGGTGGTGGTGGTGGTGGTGGTAGAAGAGGAGGAAAAGTTGTGTGGATGCTTATGTCCTAATTAACATCTCGACACAGGTTTTGCCATCTCGACACAGGTTTTTCTTGGTTTCCCTGTGCCTAAAAGCAAATGCTGAGATGGTTCCCAAGATTCCAAGTTGCCACTACATGCTTCTCATGTAGCCCTCCTGACTTAAATTTAGTAG
>Ga0123355_10017219_pt1 | contig 11412 bp, 8 predicted proteins | sample TergutEmb28metaG_3_FD_89872 | JGI IMG/M metagenome (GOLD analysis project Ga0123355, IMG submission 89872) | Embiratermes neotenicus P1 segment gut microbial communities from Petit-Saut dam, French Guiana - Emb289 P1 | ecosystem: Host-associated > Arthropoda: Insects > Digestive system > Gut ...
ACAGCGCATCAGAGTATCCTGAGCTGTGTCTTAGCCGCCGACTACTGAATGATAATTTAATCATGCGCAAAGGGCGTAGAAATCAAGCAACGAGGTCTCCGCTCTTCTTGGATGTTACGTACGGTAGATTGGTGTTTGGTCACCCACGTTTCTGGACAACCTATCGGTTCCGTTTCCGGTACCAAACTAACAACCCACACCGCGTAACACCCCAGAAGAGCGAAGATCTCGTTTACACGGCGGCAGAAGCCTGAAGTCAAGAGTAAGCCAAGGAATCTTAGATACTGACCAACTTAATGCACAAATTATTGTTCTATAATAAGTTTATTATATTCCTCTACATGTTTCGAGTACTACTGTGCTCATCATCAGGAGGTCACAATTGTATTATACAGCAGCTGATATCATCATACTCTGTAGGTGACAGAGTGTGGTGATTTTGACCTCCTGATGATGAGAACATAATGCTCGAAACATGTAGAGGCATATAATAAACTTATTATAAAACAATAATTTGTGCATTAAGTTGGTCATTTACTAAGATTATACTGAGATGCACAGTCAGCAATACATAAAAAATAAGCCAAGGAATGTTTTTCATTTAACTTGTCTCTTACATAACTTTTTACTTATTTATCAGCCACGTCCCTGGTGCTGTGACGTTTGAGGTGAGTAGGTTGGTATCGCTGTACCAAGACTTGTGATGTGGAACTTGGGAAACGTGCTGTGTGTGAGACAGAACTTGATCCGTGTTTCAATTATCTACTTTAATGTGATTTTCTGACGAGCAAATTGAATAGCGCCTCCTTCAGACGCTCTGTTCTGTAATACCTCGCCAGAGAGCGAGCGACATAATTCGTTTTCTTGGAGATCCTAACAGCCGCGAGCAGAATGCCGCCATGTTTTGTTCTCCGGAAGACGCTAAATTGGAAATCTTACTGCCTTAAAAACAGTGCGGGCAGGCGAATAAGGTGGAACTTCGCAAATGGCAACAGAATGGCTACGAACAATGCAGAGTCGCTGATCACTGCACAAACGTTTCTCTCCGTTATTGACATCGCATTATTACTACATGTTTCGACATTGTTCATTAGGTCATCATCAGGTCCGTCTATACGAAACTAAAGAGGAAATTAAGGTGTACACAAAAATTTTTAATTATGTTAGCCCAGGAGCTCAGCCCTCACTCTCGTTACCATATCAAACACAAACATTACACATAACTATATCTACATACACGTATCTATCGTCGTGACAGCGGGCCCACAAATTTTCCGAACGTCTAGAAGTCACAATAAAATTCTAGGCGCCAGTAGGGTAAAATGAAGCAAGTTCCATACTAAGGATCCACAAATATTAGTCGCCACCCAAAAAAATTTAGTCGCCCGGGCGACCTGGCACGTTACATCACGTAGACAAACCTTCACATCTCTACTTACACACGAGTTTTATTATCCCAAGTTTTGTACTGCACAAATCCCGGTGCGCACTGGACACGGGGAACGCTGCTGGTGGCGCACTTGGTTGAGGTACTGCGCTACAAGCCGGAAGGTCGCCGGCTCGATTCCCGTTGGTGTCATTGGAATTTTTCATTGACATGATCCTTCCGGCTGCACTATGACCCTGGGGTCGACTCAGCCTCTAACAGAAATGAGTACCAGGAATATTTCATGGAAAGTAAATTTGGGAGCCTTAACCCCCTGGAACCCTCAGGGACTGTCCAGAGCTGTACAGGGACGGCTGTACCTGTATTCTTCGTTTTGATCGGCCAATTCCACTTCGGCCCACACAACCAATCCACAGATAAGGAAAACAGCTGTCCCCGGTAACTGTACAGTAAATATGCAATATAAATGGTTGCATCTCCTAGACCGAATGCGTCACTTCAAAGGCTACAGGTTCTCATTTTACGACCAACACAGTTTTTTACAACGTGTTTCATTTACATTCACTCTGTAGTTAAATCCGTCTGCCGCGTACATCTGGCTGTCCAGGTTATACGTACGCCTCCTCGTATTCCGCTACCTGTGTATGCTCTCGTGTTGACATCTGCGACTGACAGTGACCCAATGAAGGAAGTCGAAACATGTAGCCGTCGTCCTTACTGTCTGTACGAAACGAGACAGTTTTGCTTCCTGACGAACGAGGTTTTCTTTGTAAATAACTGCACTATATAACAGACGAGAAGATACATACCAAGGGACATGACGTAAGCTTCATGGTGACCGACGTGAGAAACTCAGATTTCAAGAAACCAGGCAGAAAAAATGTTCGATATCGATATGAATCTGCGATAGCGATATATCGCGTAATATCTGGATAACCAGAAATTTATCTTAGGAACTAGGAGATGCTAACAGGTCTATCTCCGTCCAGTGCAGAGAAAATGGGGAGACAATTCGGTTGGTTCTTGGGAAAGACTCACCGAGTGCAAGAGTGGTACAATACAAAAATTGCTACTTGTAGTTAATAAATACTACGAGTGAGTTCAAAAATGTATCAACTACATCAAACAATACCGGCACACTTCGCAGATGAAATACACCCCACTAGCTGCTATTATTGTCAGATGCAATTGTTATACTTTTCAGCTCAATCGTTGTATTAACTTCGAAATGGAAATTTTTAGTTTCTGCCATTCTTGCATTCCGTGAGCGATATGGACACCAACAAATGCTGTGTGACGTAACAGAAAGTAGCGCACAGTACTAACACTGAATAACATGAGTGTGAAACTTGGTATGCCATGCAAAAGGCACCCCTCCCAGTACCGTGGTAAAAATACCAGACTGCTGCAAGTAGCGACTGCAGCGTCGGATGCCATCTAAGTCACAACAGCATTCTACACGTTGTGCGTCTGAATATTCTAAAATTTGGGGTTACATTAATCGTCAATAGACGTTGTAGTTAAGCAGTAGATTTTGGACGTTCAGGTGACCGTGTATCGTGATAAATTCTTATAATAAAACTAACTAGATGCACTAATTTCTCAAAGTTATTTTTGGAATAAAGCTCTACATATTTCGGACAGTTCCTCTGTCCATCATCAGGAGTTTTTCACTGTACACACAGCAATGGTATATGTCATACAGGTTTGCTGGCAAGATGTATGACATATACCATTGCTGTGTGTACAGTGCAAAACTCCTGATGATGGACAGAGGAACTGTCCAAAACATGTAGAGTTTTATTCCAAAAATAAATTTGTGAAATTAGTGCATCTAGTTGGTTTTATTGTAAGAAGCAGTAGGTTGTTCAACGAAATATACTGTAACAGACATACAGGTGGCCTGTTCTGTACCCTTCCTTCCTTGACATTTCAAGTGAAGGTTACACGCTATCTCGCAACGTACGGAGAACCTTGCACCGAGTCACGCGACTTCACGTTCCAGGAGACCTCAACTACATCGGGGCAAAAGCCTAACACTAGCAAGGCGCCTTGTTATACAAGCATATTTCGCACAATCTGCATATTCGGATGCAGCAGCCTTAAGGAGCTACTGTAGAGGCTTTAGGGACGGGGGGTGGGTGTCTGAAATGCTGGGGAGATAACAGGAGGACGGAGATTATCAAGGTGTCAAAGTGCACAGTCTGAAATACAACAGAACCACATGTATTTCGCGATATGGCGCTTTAAAGCCCAGTGGTCACTATGCACAGAGCGATCCATAAGTTTCAGGACTGAATTTCTTTAAATAACGGAACTAGAGCGAACTATCGGCCAACTCACGAACTAAGTACTATCAACCAACATCCATTCGCACACCGAGTTTCGTTTGTTTATCTTCGACAGTGTACGTGTTATAACTTGTCTTGTAAAGTCAGTTTTTTTATATGTCATGGATGGCGGAAATGAACAGAGAGTTGCCATAAAATTTTGTTTCAAAGCCGGTCTATCTGCGACAGAAATACTAGTATTGGTGCAAAAGGCTTATGGGAATGAGGCTCTGAACCGATCAAACGTTTTTAGGTGGTATTCTTCAGTTCGAGACGGAAGGGAGCTGGTAGAAGATGACGGGAGAGGTGACAGTCCAAAATCGACTGGAACTGAGGTAAACACTGCAGCTGTTGCTGAGTTGGTCAAAAATGACCGTCGAATCGCATCAAGAATGATAGCAGTACCTTTGAACATCCCCAAGACTGTAGTTCTTCGGATTCTGAAAGAGGATTTGGGAAAGAGAAAGTTGTGTGCATGTTTTGTTCTACACCACCTTGACACCTGAGCAAAGGGACGATCGAGTCACATCTTGCCAAGACATTATCGCGATGGCCGATGCGGATAAAATTTTTTAAACAAAATTATTACGGAAGATGAGACCTGGTGTTTTGCCTATGAGTCTGAAACAGAGCGACAGAGTTCTGAATGGGTTGGTGAGACATTCCCTCGGCCGAAGAAACTGAAATTCCAAAGGTCCCGCATCAAGACCATGTTGATAATTTTTTTTGACTCTTAGTGCTTAGTGCACAAAGAATTCGTGCCAGAGGGAAAAACAGTAAATGCAGAATTTTATAAAGAAGGAATGGATCGCCTCCTGAAGCGCATTCAGCGGGTTCGTCCAGCTGCAATCTGCTCTCGAGATTTTGTGTTGTTGCACGATAAGGCGCCCGCCCACAAAGCTACAAGTGTTTGCCGATTTTTGACCCCCAAAAAGTTACAACCCTTTATCACCCCGCCGTACTCTCCAGATTTACCTCCGCCAGACTATTTTCTGTTCCCCAAGATGAAAATGAAGTTAAAAGGACTCCACTTTGCGGATGTTGCTGAGATCCAAGAAGCCGTAACTGATGAATTAAAGAAGGTCCAAAAAAGAGGAATTTTCGGCAGTGTTTCAGAAATTGTACGACCGCGCAAAAGCCTGTATATATGCCAATGGAGCTTATTTTGAATTAAAAAGAAAGGCACGTGTCTTTCTCACGTGTCTTCGATTAAAAAAAATCAGTCCTAAAAATTGGACCGCACTGTGTATGTACCGCAATGTTTAACATTACACAACTCTACGTTCTGCCCACACAGTGTATTTATGTGTTTTGTGTGGATATCAGAACAATCAGCGATTATTTCTTTATAAAGCATTAACTGACTGGCTTGTATAACCGAGACGGAGAGTGTTTACTGCGCGGTACGGACTGAGACTTTATATACATTTCAGGTTAACTGTACTCTTTGCAGGGTGAAATAATGATACTAAATATATCAACACACGTGGGTCAGTACAAATCAGGCGATGAATGCTCCAACCATGATTCTGAGTCTCAGATGTATGCGGTAAACTTGGGCATCCCTGACATATTACGGAAGTGCAGTAAGAATAACACATTACACGTACACTATACATCGTCTGATCCAATTCGCGGCTTTACCCACGAGACAAAACACTCCAAATTAACCGAACTCAAGGGAGGACAGGCCTTTAACATAAGACACTGTCACCTACCAATTAAATTCAGACGCCCACTTCGTCCGATCCCCACCGAATCCATTAATAGAATACATATACAGCCAGAGGGAACTCTCCACAAACCTCAGCCCCTGTGCAACAAGCATGCATTAATGACACATGATGAACGAAAAAGTGGCTTATTCGCTCTACTGCAATATGGTGGCTGCATGTCGTGGGTTTTACGGTGACGCTCAAATACAAACGGAACGCTGTTCCATGTCCGTCTAATTTAATGCAGTAGGTCTGTCCGTCCGACTACCTGTCTATGTACGTACGTATGTATGTATGTATGTATGTATGTATGTATGTATGTACGTATGTATGTATTTATGTGTGTATGTATGTGTGTATATACTATCTACCTACACATCCATCCATTCATCCTTCCGTCCGTCCGTCCCTCTATCTATCTATCTATCTATCTATGTATCTATCTATGCATCTATCTATCTATGCATCTATCTGTCTATCTATCTATCTATCTGTCTATCTACCTATCTGTCTACCTATGCACCACCGAACGCCAACTACTTCACACCGGTGTCACAACAGCTCGACAGAACAATCCGTACCGTTATGCGATCTGCAAGGCATTTCTTCCAGCAATGGTGCAGGCAGTAACAGAAATTCGAAGCATGCATTCCAGGGTCGTGTACCGTTGTCCTTTGTCTGAGACAAACCGCTGTATTATACTCTGACAACGGAGGTTCTTCAAAAACGTCGGTACCTCTCTTCCAGACCACACGGTGTCACATTCTACAACGCAATATGGACGGACGCTTCGCCACGGTCAATTCCACCGCCTAATTACGGAGCACGGAATTCTACTAAATGCCACTTTGTGGTCCGTCGGATTCTTTCTACTGCGCAGTGCAGCCTTCAGGTCCGAGACATGCTGCGCTCCAAAATCTAATTTGAAATCCTAATGTCCATGATCAGCCCTTGAAACGCCAGTGGTTACTTGACGTTCCACCATATTTTACCCTTCTACATGCCACCTGAACACTGGCACGCCAATGAAAGAAGTTGAGTCAAGCCAGCAAGCACTATAACTTCATGTTTTACGTCAATGCAATTTATAATTGACAACAGTCTCTAAAGGAAATGCTAGAATGAATATCTGTCCGGAATGACAGCTGGTTTTTTGTAAAAGGGTAAAGCAATCCCATTACAGGCCATGTGGGTTCCAGTTGGTTGAGGGTCCCAGATTTCAAGACAATCGGCACACGAAGGTGGCAAGGTTGTCAGCCCCACGCACCGACCGCCTTTACCCTCAGGAAATATTCTGTTAGAGGCTGAGTCTACCCTAGGGCCATAGTGCGGCCGGAAGGATTACATCAATGGAAAATTCCAACGACGATTTTTGTTAGCCTCTGGTAATTTTTATGTGTGCGGCATTTTTCGAAACATGGAGTTTTGCGCAGTACTCCGCCACAAGTAGAACACGTGACACTCACTTCTTGTACTTCGTTTACTTGCTGAGCACCCTGTACATTATTCCATGCGGTACCCTTCACTCTTCATTTGGCAGAACATGGACCATATTATGAATTCTGAGTCCACCCTGTAGACGGTCAGCTGGAAACATCACAGATCGGCGTTCGCGTGACAACGGTGTCGGTGGTGTTGACGCTGGGTCTCCAGCGATTCATCGTCCCCGCTGCCATTCTCACGTTCTGTCCGTGCTGGATCTGTCGTTTGCAGAATATAGTCAAGTATGAAGTCCTTGAACGGATCGCCCTTGACCTTATGACTTTGGCCCCTCGTGTATTTTTCTGCACAACAAACCGTTTCTTTACCCACCCGTACAGGCAGCCCTTGGTCAATTTCACGGCTTGCTGAAGTAAGGTTAATCGGGCACCATTTCGTTTTCCTTTCCCACCCCTCACATAAGCGTGTTACATACTCATTTATGGTTTCTTCATTGTTTCCTCCTTCCGCTTTTTCTTTTCAGCCTCCACAAGCTTCGCTGTGTGTAGAGTTGACATAAGCTTTGCTTTCCTCTTATCTCGCCACACTCGTACAAAACTTGGGCTTTACGTAAATCAGGCCACCGTGTTTTATTCAAATATTCGATTTTATCCTTCATTTCCTTCATTTAAATTCACTATGAAGCTTCACTGCTCATAAGGTGAAGTTCCACGTGAGGACCAAACCTCCTGGTTCACGCTCGCCTGGTATCGTTCGCTTTGATACCGTACTGTGGAGATACGTCAAGTGTCCTGTTTTCAGAACACCTCGAGATGATACCGGAAAGGTTGGCGTATGGATAATCGAACCAGTCTCAAGTGTGTCAAAAGGAACTGACCCATACATGGGCAGAACTATAAATAGAACATCGACTATCGGCTTGATGTGATCTGGACCACTAGTGTTCCTATGTGGAAGTGCACTAAAGCACACATAGGCCTACATGTCTGCAGTTTGTAAAACACCGCACACTGCTGTCTTGGTTATCAAATAACACATTCGAAAGAAACACGAATAGGATTTTTTTTTTTGTGGACGCCTGTATAAGAGGTGTAAGTTTCATACTTGTACAGATAATTATGAATTCGCAGAACTATGTTGAGTCTTTGAGTTACAGGAGTAGTCAAAACAGCCAATAGTAACACCAATACGTTAAGGAACCAAGATGAAGAAAGCGTTTTATCACTTGCTATTCTACGAACCCTCAACATCGGGCTGACTAAACAACGGCGTCGTGTTCAAGGTTAGACCCTCATCGGCAGGACCAAGTTCCTCCGCAATCGCACGTCCAGCCATCGAAGGACTGTAGCTAGATGATTGTGGCGTGCAGCAAGCGACATCTCTCTGTATCCCTCAAATGCCAGCCAACGGCTGGAATCGCCTAGGCGACAAATCTCGCCAATGCCAGGAAAAGAGTTAACATTCAACAATTCTACGTTCTGCCCACACGGTGCATTTATGTGTTTTGTGTGGATCTCAGAACAAACAGCGATTATTTCCCTATACAGCATTAACTGACTGGTTTGTATAACCGAGACGGAGTGTGTTTACTTCATGTTGCACACTTTCCGTGCAACTACATTACATACGTCAAAGTCAACACCGACTTGTTGCACAACGCTTTTATTTATTAATTAATGCTCCGAAATGCTTCGGCTCTAACTGCTGGCCATCTTCAGGGGGCTCGTAATGTTTTTAGCATGTGTGCAGCATGTTTCAACTTACATAGTAGGAATTTTCCATATTATTATTATTATTATTATTATTATATTAAAATTCTGAAAACCAGTGTTTAAAAATAACAGTACTGATATTAAGAACTGTAACATTTAATAATAATAATAATAATAATAATAACAATAATTTCAATCATATGTAAAATTCGAAGCATATGCTGCAGACATGCTGAAAACCTTACAAGCCCCCTGAAGATGGCCATCAGTTAGAGCCGAAGCATCTCGGAGCATTAATTAAGAAACAAAAGCGTTGTGCAAAAAGTCGGTGTTGACTTCGACAGAAGAGAGGCAGTGTGTTCACCGCGCGGTGCGAGCTGAATCTTGAAATACAAAATGAGTTTAACCCCAGTGTCTAATTGGCCAAACGTGTCTTGCATTGTCATTTGCAGACTTGTGCAGATATCACCGTCTGCTAGGCTCTAACACCCTTCCATTCGAGCCTTTAATTAAGCAGCACGAGAGCACCAACAAGTTACTGTACTCTTATCAGAGCTTAAGGAAAAAAATAATTAATTTCTGTCCGGTAAAACGGGTGTTACTATTTGAAGCGAAGTGCCCACCCCTTCGAGGGCTGCATCCGTGCAGTACGCAGCCCAGGCTTCTAGTACACTCGTTATCACCATAGCAACGGCAGCATCCCATCTCAGCCCACCAAGTGAATCAGCCTGCCAGCACCTGCCACCGAGCAACACCGGCTCAAGGCACAACCTGCTGTGCAGTGTGCCATCGCCAGACGGTACGGTACCACGGTTCACATACAGATGGTCACACCAACTAACAACTTACGGCTGTCAAAACAACGCACACCATTCTGCAAGCAAATGCCAGAACAGTACCTCAGCACACTCCGGTAACGGCTTCGTTCCATATCCTCTCCAATCCGCTACACATGTTATTCGCCTATGTACAGCACGTCAAGAAATTCGCGTCTTCATATTCCACCACGCCATTCCTTCGTGAATATGCAGACGAAACCGTCCGTCGCTCAAATTCCTACCGACGCTTACGTTCCGTGGAAACGCAGTAAAACGGGGCTGTAAAGTGCGTTTTAAAAGCGTGTTTTGCGCTAAAATTATGCATATCACGTAGATCGATACTTTATCAAGGCAAATCAATACTACAGGGAAGCACAGATTTTCCACAAATGCAGCAGCCACCTCAGAGTTACAAGAACCACTATGATGACATCAAGCAAGTTCCAAGACGATGACCCTCATACATTAGGCGCCACCGCACAAAATTTTGTCGCTCGGGTGACCTGGCATCTGGGATTTGTGCACCCCTGCAATGATATTAAAATGTATATCGATAAATCTGTCTAGAATTGGGCTGGAGTTGGCTAGTTAAAGGCAAGAGCCAGCAGTCAGTTGTTGTAAACAGGATGATCAACTTTCATGTTCAACTGCAGCAGAGACATTCGGTTGATTAGCCGAACGACTGCTTAAACAGCTCGGGTTGGATAGTGTCGAATGACAGAACGGGTAGACATGGTGTCGATGGCAGGCTTATCTTACGGGATGGATAAAACCAGGAAAAACTTCAGTCACGATGGCTGTGTACCCAGGCCGAGGTTTGAACCGGGCCCTCCGAAACGCGGAGTAGCAGTGTTACCCATTCGATAGCCACGTTCGGTATCAACCGTTCGTCATCGCGGCTGTGCAAAACCTACGATAAATCCCAGGAGTTCTTGTCAACGGAACGCGCAGTCATGGGTGCTAGGAATTCCTTTGTGTTGTCTGACATACGAGACGGCGCCGGTCTGTCTGCAGCTGATATCCTGCGACTACTTTTACACGGCTCGATGACGCATTTTTCGATGAACAGTTTTCTTGCATTCTCTTGCATTGTCACGAGGGCTCCTAACATCAAAAGCGTGACTCTTTAGGCCATGCAGCAAACTAGACGTTATTCGTAACGCACACTGCCTTACATTCCATATTTTTTTTTTAAAACGAAACGAAGCGCGCTAGTCAAAATACAATAACACGGACGACAGAACACACTTCATATCAGGTGCCAACTACTACATGTTTCGGCAGCAATTTGCCATCTTTAGGAAGTTCATCAACAACAAATGTTTGTAGGCCCAACAAGTGTTTGAGGTATTATTCACCCTTAATGATGGCAGTGGGTGTCAGTGGTACCTTAAATACTTCTCGGACCTACAAATATTAGTTGTTGATAAATTCCCTGACGATGGCACCTTGGTGCCGAAACATGCAGAAGTTGGCACCTGATATGAAATGTTTTGTGATCCGTTTTATTTTATTTTAATTTGTGCGTTTTGTTGTTTTTTAATATGGAACATTCAGTCTCTGTTATACAAACCAGTCAGTTAATGCTGTACAGGGAAATAATCGCTGTATGTTCTGAGATCCACACAAAACACATAAATATGCTGTGTGGGCAGAACGTGGAATTGCGGAATGTTAAACTGGTGGTACGTATAGTGACCACTGGGCTTCAGAAGGTCAAGACCGAGAATTCTACTGCACACCAGTGGCGCCTGACGGGACATTATGGTGGAGCTGCGGCGGGAGTATTATGTGATTAATCAGAAGGTTTCAATCAAGCGATTCTTTCAGCACAGCACCTCAAACACGTATGTTTATCGTATATAGCAGAGTTAAATTTTGTCACAAAACTCTGTATCCTGCTTGATGGTGACTGAGGAATACCTAAATCAAGTGCACACAGCGCCAGTTCTTAGTCCAGCCTTCTGGGCGAGAGTTAAATGCGAAAAATTGCTGCCATGTGAATACTTG
>Ga0123355_10017220_pt1 | contig 11412 bp, 6 predicted proteins | sample TergutEmb28metaG_3_FD_89872 | JGI IMG/M metagenome (GOLD analysis project Ga0123355, IMG submission 89872) | Embiratermes neotenicus P1 segment gut microbial communities from Petit-Saut dam, French Guiana - Emb289 P1 | ecosystem: Host-associated > Arthropoda: Insects > Digestive system > Gut ...
AAAATACCACTAAGTCGTCAGCTCCTGAGGATGGGCACAAGGTAGCCCGAAACTTGTTAAGCAACTTATAAAGGAGAAATAAATATAATACTAAGTGACATCTAGTTGGTTTCTTATTCCACACTGAACTACGATGCACGGTCAACCACACATCATCTTCCTTGATTTGATCACCCTATTCAAACCCAGTGAAGACGCCAAATTATGAAGCTATGTACTCAACATGAATCTTTTTCCAGCCTCACACTAAACACTCTTCGCAATCCTCAAAACACAATGTAATGGTACAAGAACCTCTTCTATTGTCACATTACAGGCTGTGGGTTCCTACAAAACATCATTACATTTCTATCAGACTACACAATGTCACATCTCAAAACACAGTATTCTTTGCAGTCACCACACTCAGCTTATATCTCAACATTTCTTTACTATATTTCAGTCTGCTTAATTTTTCTCCTTACATTTTATAGAATTTCTTCCATGCTTAAGGTGGGCTCAGACTATGATGAGACATAAACACTTCACTTACATTTTCTACTTCTGTAGACTTTGCATTCAACTCTCTATCTCTTGTACGAATTTGATCTCGCTGCTGGTCAATCAGGTTCCTTAACCTCTGCAACACTGCAACTTCCACCTCTGGGCTGGTTGCCTGAGCTATAACAAAGGCAAACATACTATACAAACTCACAATGATGTATAAAATACAACGTATCTTCCACATAACAAGTTTGTGCTTATATATGATGTCATGCAGTACACATTTTATTAAAACGTGATTTTTAGGTTTCTACTGTTTAATATTTATTTTACTTGTGTGACCATATGATACCATTATACAAAATTGTCTGCCTGCAGTACACTAACATAACACGTCCAGGAGTCCAGCCAAATTTTGGTCATCCCCACAAAAGTTTGGTTATTCACTCTCATAGCTACAAAACAGTAATTTGATTCTGTAACCTTTGGCCTCTATATTGATAAGTTTCCAGAAATATAATAAGTTCCTACAGATGCCTCTGATACAGGTTTTGAGGTTTTTGGAGTGATGTAGCTCATAATTCCTTTCTTCTGGGATATTATATTGCCTGCATCAGTAACTGCATTCAAACATTTTGAGCCAACATAGTGTCCTTACCTCCAGGGGTCATAATGTCCAAGAACAATGCTAGAGACAGGTGGATGCATAGGGACAACATAACTGGTGACTGAAAGTCTGGAAGGGTTAACATACCAATCAGGTAGCAGACGAAGAGGGAGGATGTACAGTAGTGTCACTAAAATGGAGTGAGATTGAAGTATATAAAGAGCTATTCACCACATAGTCCACAATGTCACTGGAAACACTGTCAATGACCATCTACAGACACACCCACAGTGCAATGGTGCATAAGTGGGGCTCCACAGCTCACTGAGTCAGCCAAGTTCTACGCACTTAGCTCCCAACAGGAGGTAATAACAACATTTGCCAGAAAAATAAGGACTCTGTGCTATTACAATGCCATCCTGCACATGCTCACAGAAAACCAGAAGTCTGTACAGCATGCATCATACAAATGCAAAATATAATCCAAAATTCAAGGAAGCTCACATAAGTACTCAGATCCTGTACTTATAAATGCAAATGTTTCTGTATAAAAAATCACCTGCTTCATCTGGCAAGTGATCCCGTCTTTCTGCAAGCGAAGAAGACAGCTTACGGTTTTCCTCTTGGAGGCGTGTCACCATTGCAACCAAGTCATGAGATTCTTGTCGCCAATGTTCTTCTATTTGTTCTAGTTCCTTGAAGAAAAAAGTCCTTTCATACATTCCTAATTCCAACAATAATGACAACTATGTTACATTAGAACCACAGTCAAGATAATCGTTTATATCTATTACAAAGTTACGAGTATCTGCCTTAAAAATGTCATTCCATGACCTTTCTCGACATTACCTCGGAAGTACGCTGTTATATAAATGTGGCATTTATAAGCACTCAAAATTACTTACCTTTTCGAAACGCTGACGGTCTTCAGCTTTCTCCACTTTATCACTTTCCAGTTGAGCAATTCTTGCCTTCAGTTCCTGTACGGTTGTATTTTCTCGTTCATTTTTGGTTGCTAAACCTTCTAAATGCTCAAGTGCATTAATGACTTTTGGCATTAAACTGGTCACGGCTTCCGTGCCGTATGCATCAATTATCTTTTCGAATTCTTTACCAATCTCCGAAGCAATGTCATATACATCGACAACAGACACCTCCTGTTCGTATTCTTCCATGTCTCGTGAAATTTCCAGCTGGAACGGCATGTAGCTCTTTATTTTTTGTGCCTCTTAAACTCCGAACTTTACTCACTCATTCACCACCGACATTACTATGCCACTACCACAATACCAATACTTTAAAATGTTCTACACACAAACTACGGTCTGAACCAAAAGCAGTAACTCAAAACTTATGCTACAGACAAATTTATATTAATGGCGCTTCTTTTATACAATATCCGTAATTGCATTTTAACCTCTATATCTTCCATCAAAAAATTGCACATCATTGAGAGACTTAACGTTTAGTACCATAAGTTTGGTACTGGATGATAATGTCTTTACGAATTGAGTTGTAATATCATTGGCATTTGTTACAATGCTGCCAATTAACAAGCTTCAAAACTGTTCAGGTATTAAAATTCATGTATTTCATAGCGCATTCTTCAGTCCATCCATAACTTGAAAAGAATAACTCAAATTTCTGTACCAAATTTTGACATCCCAATTAGACTGTTCTTGTTGCAAGTGTCATATTCAATGTTGCAATCATGGATCAGAGTAGTTGAAATATTGGTGCTCCCAATATAACCAGAGTGGATTCGAATGTATGAGAAGAAACACAATCGTAACTTAATATTACGTTGTCTGTAAAATTTTGTATGAATAAGAAATTATGGTATATTTTTATTCCGTATTAAAACACAGCAAATAAAATGGCAGCTTGAAATCAAGGGCTTTTTATTTTTTGTAATGAAACTCCTTCACGGAAGAATATTCTCATACTTCGTCTGACACCATCTTTCTTCCGCTTGCAGCTTCTGCTCTGCAGACTGTCTGCTGCATTTGTAAGCTGTGGAATGATGTATTATATGTAGAATTTGATCTCTTACAGACCAAATGTTCAGGAGGGCGTATGTATTAATCGATGTTTTATATCTTTACTTTATTTTCAGAGCCACGTGAATAGGTACTACACCAGACGGCCTTACCCTGTTAGTGTACAGGAAGGGACCGTCGGAATGATGCTAGGGAAAGTTAACACGCTGGTGCCCCTTCATGGGCAACACCAGGTAAGAGGAATGGCAACCTTAAAAGCTATCTCTATTCGCTTGAAGTCTGTGAAGAATATTCAAAAGATTACCCAATCCATGAAGATGGTGTCTGCAGCTAAGTACTCAAGGGCAGAAAGAGAATTGAAGCAGGCTCGCCCGTATGGTGCAGGTGCTAAGGCATTCTATGAGAAAGCTGAAGTTGCGCCTATAGGTGACGTCCCCCAGAAGTTAATTGTTGCTGTTACCTCAGACAGAGGTCTTTGTGGAGCAGTCCATACCCAGGTGTCACGTTCAGTGAGGCAAGAGCTTGCCCAAGATTCTGCCAACACTAAGATTGTCTGTGTTGGCGATAAGTCCCGAGCCATATTGCAGCGTTTATACGGCAAGAATATAATTTTTGTTGCCACTGAAGTTGGTCGGAAGCCTCCAACTTTTCTTGATGCTGCCAAACTTGCAAATTCTATTTTGACATGTGGGTATGATTTCACATCTGGAAGAATTGTTTACAACAGGTTCAAGTCTGTGGTTTCTTATGCAACTAGTGATTTGCCACTCTTCAGCCTGAAAGCAATTGAAGCTGCTCCAAAGTTGAATGTTTATGACTCACTGGATGCAGATGTTCTTCAGAGTTACATGGAATATTCTCTTGCATCACTTCTTTTCTATGCATTTAGAGAAGGTGCATGTAGTGAGCAGTCATCACGCATGACAGCCATGGATAGTGCAAGTAAAAATGCTGGTGAGATGATTGATAAACTCACCCTAACTTTCAATCGTACCCGACAAGCTGTAATCACCCGTGAATTGATTGAAATCATCTCAGGTGCTTCAGCTTTGGCTTAATGTTCATCTGTCATGTAATCATTTATCATGCTTGATTAAAGGCAGTAGACATAGTAGATTGTTAAAGGTTGTACAGCAACACTGGTATAGTTTCTGTTTGATTAATTGTCCCTAGTACCATTCACATTCTCAGTCTTGCTGTTGGGAATGTGGATTGAGATTGAGCTTTGTTTTTGGACTTTGAAAAGAACTATTTGAAGAACTCTGAAGTCACTGGTTATCAAGTTATTTTTATAGCCTGTAACATTTATGCTGATTTATTTCAGACAGTATTTCTGTTTCATGCAGTAAGTGTATTATGTTCATTATTTGATGACACCAAGCTGTTTTCTGTATTTTTCAGCCATTTGTATCTAAAATGGATACATTCATACAGCCCCACACAACATCAAGTATTGTCCAATGTGTCCATTTTAGTTGCATTGTTATTTATACATATTACGACTGTGCCATTCAAACTTTAATTCTGATAGTGGTTTTTGTTTCACAATATGTGGAATTGTTCGTCAATAAATCTGTGTAATTATTTGTAATTTTGATCGTCAGACTGTCTGATATGGATTTCTTGGCTGTTGTTACTTGCTCAGATACAATAAATCTGTCAAAATCCTTTTTTAATTGTGTATATTATTTCCCATATTATTTGAAATGTTTGTTTTGGAAGACATTAGAAGGAGACAGAGTGAAGGCGATGAAGTTTTGTGTCCTCTAAACTGAAACTTGATTATCAAGTAGTTTTACAGTATTTGAAGAAACTTACGGTTAGTTGTGCTAATAATTATTTGTCTAAAGAAATTTGATAAAAGGTTTCATCAAACTTTTTTAAGTATTTTTATTTTAATTGCCACTGTTTATAACAATTTTGTTTCAAAATTCAAGTTCCCATAATTTCCAAGAGTGAAGGTATGTTTCATTGCATACTGCAAAATAAAGTGTGTCAACATTTTCAGGTCTGTGACCTGAAACATGTTTGGAGCCACTGGATCAACATCTTAGTGACTTGGATAATTTGTAACTAACCATTATTCATATTCTATGCTTTCGTGTTATTCTGTTATGTGTATTTACTGTAACATGGCTGTCAAGTGTGTTCCTTTTTTTTGCTCTAGTCACCTGCCACAATTAATGTACAATATTTCAGACATCATCAAGTATTGTTTACTATCGTGTATTTGGTGACATTCATTATCACACTCTATAGCGTTGATGGTACAGATAATTTGATGGATCCAATCCTTGTCTGAAGTAGCCATTATGTGACCAGTAACTTCTGACTCAAGAACAGTTGAGGCTGAAAACTTATCCTAAAATAAGGAGCAGTAGGAAGTCCTTAGTTGCAGTTACCTTTAAAATACTTACATCAAATTTGCATTTCTAGTACCCTTCATAAAGATTGTGAAATATGTCAGACCTGCATCAGAACCTTTAAAAACCACCTGAACCTCCACTGCATCCTTGAAATGTTAGCCCTTTAGCCTGTCCACCTGTGAGAAAAGGTAAATTGAAGTTTCAAGCCTTCTGCTTCTTTTACACCTTGTTGCCTGGTAAGCAGCACTTTGAAGGGTGATGTTGCTGTCGGGGTCAGCAGTCCAAGAAGTATGAAGGCACCATGATCCTTCAGAATGTCAGTAACTACTTATCAGTCGGGCAGTTAGGATAGCGTAGTCAGTATAGCAGCTCACTACAGGCTGGAAACTTGAGGGTTTCAACTCTGGTGAGGGTGAGATTTTCCATACCTGTCCAGACTGGCCATGAGGCCCACCCAGCCTCCTTTACAATGGGTACTGGGTCTCTTTCCCAGGGGCAAAGCAGTCAGAGGAAATAAATACAAGTTGAACTTACATTAGCAGCAGGAAGCTCGACATTTTCAATCATTTGAAATGTTAAGAAAATTTTTGCTCTTATTTCAGTGAAGTTCAGGTCTGAATGTGCAAAAAATTGAAGGTGGAAATGGGAAGTCAGAGAAAAAGGAAGGTATAAAATATTTTTCACCAGAAGTTCAGGAAAAATAAGGGAATTTTAATTTGCGACATTGCTACACAACAACTGTTTGTAATACATGGTATCAACTGTGCAGCCTTTTGGCTTAAATAACAATAAAAACGAATCATCAACCTTTATTTCAGCTGAAAAAAAAAATTGTGTACTGGAATTGATTGTCTCAGAAATGAAATAATGTCTGAACATTTTGGTCTGATTATAGTTAACACATGTACTCATATAAACTATTGATAGAAATAGAATAATGAAAGGTGTTTGTGTAGATGTTGAAGCATAGTGTACAGCTTATTACACATCTTTCATCTTCAGGCCATCAACAGTGAAAAAGGATACTTGTAGATGAGATACCTGCACAAAGAACCCACATATGTGTACGAAAAACATGGCATCTTGGTAAAACCATAGACAAGGTATATCACAACAACAACAACAACAATGTTGACTAGCATCATTTTAAAGCAGTCAGCCAGGCCAGACCAAACAGCATTAAAAAAATAATTGAATATTTAGTCCTTTTACTCAACAATGAATTCTTCATGGTTACCAGTGAGTCGTAGTACTTTGATATACTCTAACTCAATTTGTATAACTTAATGTGTTGCATATACAAGAGTTTAGTAGATTATTTAATGTACTTGTCTTTATGGTTCTTATTTTATGGACTATTCCACATCTTTTATTCCAAGTGTCTGATCAGTGGAATGTATGTAGCCATGTACCGCACTTAACCTGAATATAAGATGACCCTGCTTTGTAATCTTGAATTTTCAAGACATTACCTGTACAGAACATGTTCACTTTTTTAAAAGAGTATACAGTGACCCCCCAAATTTTTTAGATGACTAATTAAGAAAAAATTTTCATCTTATATTCGGATAAATATGGTAGGTGTATACAGGATCTGACTTTTTATTGGTCACAATAGTGTGCCTTCTTTGAGTAAGATTTAATAACATTCAAGTTTAAATTTCTCTTTTGACAGATTACATTGTAAGCAGTGTCTTTAACTGTTAGATTCAAAAGGGTTATATCCAGTACCACAAGAAAATAGGTAAACAGGACATGTGACATGCCTTTTTTATTGTAAAGCCCCCAAACAAACTAACAAGCAAAGAGGTAAGGATGTCCGTGTCCACACCGTAAAGGCATAATAGGATGAGTAAAGGAATGGCTCCATTCTTTCTTAAAATCAGCATTAGATAAGGGCGAGTGGTCAGCTACACACCCTGGCCACTTTATCTCTGTGGAAAGAACCCTGCTACCCCCTAACTAAGAAGCTGCATGGTCTTCAGAGCTGGTCTAGAGGTTTTGGAGGTGAGACATATCTCTTGCATCTGGTGGGATTCATACTGTGAACCATCCAGCCCCGTAGCTCAGCCACAATACCAACTACTCTTGCCTGCCTCCTTTGAGTATTCAAAATGGTTCACCAGACTGTGTTCGATACAAATTTGCTACTTCCAGGATTGGCACAGTAAACTGCCAAGGAGGTTGCAGTAAGTACCTTTCATCTGCTGCTGATAACCTTTATCATTTCATGCCTATAGAATAACTACAAAATATGTGCTGCATCTGTACTGTCCTTGAGAGAGGCTTTGTGACATGATTCAGCTTTTGATAACCTACAGACTGTTCAAATATAACAAACCTGTAGGATTGACATGCTATTGGAGGTTTTCTAAACATGACATCTGTATTAAAGTGAGTGCAAGATACTGTATTTTGCCATACTGTGGAATACATATGGTAGCTAAGAATGGTTTTCAGTTTTGCTTTGAGGGTTTGAATTTTGCCTCACTCATATCACTGAAGCACTGCTTAGATTAGCATAATTGATACCCTTTACATGTACTGTATAATTAAGTACGCAGGAAATGTCCATCTTTCTAGTTTGTTTTGTTATCAGTCGCTTTAACCTTTCACTGGTTATCTCATCCCTATTCAGTTTTTTGTGAGATAATTAACAACACTGTCAGTTGTTGGTGGATTGATACTGTTGGGAGAACTGAAGTAGTTGGAGAGAAACCTGTTCAGTGCCACATGGACATACCTGGAATTGAACCTGATCCCCCATGGTGAGAGGCCAACAGTTAACTCCCTGAGCCATGGAGTGACCTCTGACCTGTTCAGCATACAGTTATGTGCAGGTGAAGTCCTACAGTTAGTAATATAGATTAAATTTCAAATACTATTGGAATATCAGAGGATTTGTTCCAACCTGACTTTTTGCAAATTCTTCTCAATTACATATCAAGTGTTACTAAGTATTCAGGTATTCTAGAATGTGACTCTGTGTCATTGGGCCAGTAGTACCTGAGAAGGATCGTTCAGTCTTCCTGGACTGCCTGATCATGATGGTGACAGCACCGCAATCTTGCCAAACATCAGGAATTGCTCACCTAACGACACAGCATCACATCCCAAATGACGTGAAATTTAACAGTGCTGCTGTGAGAACCTCAAATCTCACAAGTGCCTTACTAGTCTTGAAAGTAATCCGACAGTTTCTGTCATGAAATTGGAAAAGACATTTGCTTCCTCCTGACAATTCAGGTTGTCCTGAAAACTTATAACATCCTGTCCCCTGAGCTGTGTTGTGGCCTGCTCAAGATATGTGTACAGAGTCACAGTAGTCAGTCCTGAGATACACAAGTTTCTTCTTTTACATTTACACACTATGGCCACAGCTATGTATATGTGCAACATCAAACAAGGGGTCACTCAATCCAGCATATGGAGTTATGTATGCAGTAAGCCCTTGGCACTCTTTGAATAATGTCTAGAAGCAACAAATTGAACATATAAAGATATAAAGTTATAACAGACTAGTGGTAGAAGATTACTGTCTTCTGGAATGTGATGACATGAAGTTTGGAAGGTAACAGCATATGTTTCAGGGGAATATGTTATCTCATTTTTCAGGGTAGAAGAGTATGGTAAATGGGAGAAAAATGGTATAATTGTAGGTAAATGAATAATCTGGAGTACAGCTTTGCACAAACCAATAGGAGGCTGATGGAAGTTGGGGGAACAGCGTGCAGAATGGTGGCCCATCAAACTTCATGATGTCACATCCCAATTAATGGCAATCTTCACAAATCAGTGCCATGAGGACATAAAATCATACAGTCACATGCTGGATTCCTGACAGCTTTTACTTTACCAGAAACACACCTTGATTTAGTGATCTGAACTCCATGGATGTTCGAGAAATAGCATGCTTTTCGTCCATGTCTTGCAGATACTGGGTGATTCTTAGTAATTCCAATAATACCTACGCTAATTATATGAAATCTCACTTAAATAAAAACATAATGATGCCAATTTTAACAGACCATTTATGAAAATACATTTAATTACTGATATTTAATATAATATTGTTTCACTTTCTTCCAAAATGAAACATATTGCCAAATAAACTATGCAACATTAACAATACTTATAGGCCTGAAAGTAAAATTATTTTGTGAGTAATTTGAATGCATGAGTGGCATGTATAGGGGGATCAACAGCGTTTCCAAAAATCCATGAGCCATCTTCAAATTCTAGGTGCCAGAAGAGTGACATGAAGTAACATCCATACTGAGGTCCCACAATTCCAGACTGACCTGTGAATATGTTACCTGATGTTGTCTGCTTGGCATATATAAGCTGATACAAATTTCTGAGTGTAATGGGTAACAATGGCAGTGATTCTGCTCACAATATTACGTACCACTGTACAAAATTTAGTCGTCTGGATAACCACATGCCTAGATTTTCACGCTCCCGTCATATAGGTAAACATTTTTATTTTTACAGTTTCTGGACAATATTATCATTGATTATGATTTCTGTAACGAACCTGAAGGTAGCATCACAATGCTTTCCAACATTCCAGCTTCACCTTCCTCTGGTTATGCCTGGTAGGACTAATGTTTCAGTATGAGAGGAGTTGACATTTGTCATGTCATACATCATCCATGAATTGGATATCACTGAGTCTTGTATGGTTAGAACATGTGACATAATGCCTATTATGTAACCAATCTCACTACAGTCAGCCCATATGTTTATTTAAATGGAAGTATGTGAAGAACAATGATGAAGCATTAACAGTCATCCCTGTCTGTGCCATAAAAGCACGTGGGGGGGAGTAGAGGTATATTCTCAACCTCGGTACTAGATGGAGATGTGTGGTCAACTTCATGCCTGTGCATCTTTAACCCCCAGAAGGAACACGGGTGCCCACTGAATAGGTGGATGGGTGGGTTCCAGAGGTCAAGACATTTCAGAGAAGAGAAAAATCTTATGCCTGTGCTCGGATTCAAATCCCAGATTGATCATCCCCTATGACGCTATAGCAATCTACATGATCACCCTTTTTAACTTGGTTGTCCTGAAGTGCTCAGTCTAGTAGGTGATCCTCTTTTGGGAAACGGGTGTGGTTCACCGAATCAAATATAGTTTTAGTTATTTCTTTTTTTACTTGTTGTTTTATTTACTCAATTTATTCTTGATAAAATAAAAAAAAGGCGTGCTGTATCAAGTTAAACAACTAAATCATTTTTTATTAAAATAACTCAGTCACTTGTACTCCCTCACTCACATCGCACTCGTACATGACTGACTTCCTTACTGGACTGCTAGCATCCGTTGTCCACTGCTACAATTTTCCCATTTAAATCTCTCCCCATACAACCCCTCCTACCTATTGCCAATGGTTCCCAAACATACACTGGCAAACTGTTCATAACTGGCAGCAGCAAACATAAACAACTATACTAACAAATGTAAACAACTATACTAAAAATGATTGGCTGCAACAGGTATGTTATCCCAGATGAGAGTTATGAAGTCTGTATTATGATCTAAATCTGTGCCTGTGCTTAATTGGCAGCACAAAATAAATATGTATGAGGGAGTGAGGTTTAATTCCACACTGTTAATGTAATGCCCAACCATTACACTCCATAAATTCTCCCATTTTTCATTGTATACATGACTGGGTTGGCCACAGAAAACATTTTAGAAGCGCTGATGCACAGATAAATCTGTCTCTGCCGTGACTCAAATAGAGGTTCCCCTGTTGTTGAGACCATAGTGTATGTGCTACATTGTTTGCTCTACCACTGATAGTCCAAAACAAATAGCAAATTTCATCAAAGTATGCCAGTCTACTCCAAAGATGAAAAATGCAGGCTTATAGCATTTACTCCCCCCCCCCCCCCCCCCCCCCCCCCACCACACAACAAAAACAATATTACTTCTCTCTTCTTACATC
>Ga0123355_10017221_pt1 | contig 11411 bp, 7 predicted proteins | sample TergutEmb28metaG_3_FD_89872 | JGI IMG/M metagenome (GOLD analysis project Ga0123355, IMG submission 89872) | Embiratermes neotenicus P1 segment gut microbial communities from Petit-Saut dam, French Guiana - Emb289 P1 | ecosystem: Host-associated > Arthropoda: Insects > Digestive system > Gut ...
CAGCAAATAGAAAGAGACGGCTTTCAGCGTTGCCAAACGTAGGTCCATATATATACGACATTAGCATTTCTGGCTTTACCAGGAACTCCATATATATACGACATTAGTAGCCTAAGGGTTAAACATGTTCTGTATGGATATGTTCCTGAAAACTGCAGACTATTAAAAGATGCCACACATTAAAAGGGGGTCATCTTGTATACGCAGCAGTACGGCCATATTATGTTCAGGTGAACACTGCAAATACTGTAGCTATGCCAGTGCCTTTTCTTTTCAGTACAATTTACTGTCATTTAACAAAATAATTTCTGTTTAGTTATTTTCTGGTAGTTACACATAGTAAAAAATACACTAATTAAGCCCACAATATTCCACAAACTTATTATGTGTATACTACAACTATTAAGAGTAAACACACAATAATTCTTATTTCATAAACACATTAATCTAAGAGGCCAAATTATTTCATTAGAATATGCTTTAAACACACCCCTCACTAGGGTTACCATACTTCCATCTCAAGACAAGAGGACACAACCCACTCATCAACCACACAAGAGAATATATCAGCAAACAAGGAGGTTAACAAAAGAGTACATATAATAACAATTTCATTAAACAAATCAGCACCATAATTTAAAGGCAAATATACACAATGAAGAAGAAAAATTAATCACATCTGTATACAACATACATAGCACACAGTCTGTTGCCAGTTCTCTAGTTGTTTTCCTTCATATTGCCCTGTAGATCAGGTTTCGATTTTGCAGCTCTATGCTGCTCTTCATGAAGGTATGGTAAAATGTATAAGAAACTCCTCTAAAATTGCATTTTATGAATAAAATGCATCTAGGTGACTCAACATTCAGCATATTCCTCACTGGGCTTGCATCAATGAGAAAACTCACTATGTGTTTGTATTATGAGGGAGAACAGCAAAGAACTGTGAAATCTTCAAAAATTCTGAGTGGCACTCACCATTTTTCCAGTATTCAAAATATATTTTTCACTTCTGGCATGCTAGAAAACTAGTGAATTCCTCATCATTCAGGTTATTTTCTATTAATTTTTTTTTAGTTCATCAAAACATGTTACATAATCAGTGCAGACTCCACTATTTATCACAAACTGGATACAAGGTTTTATGTCATGCCAATTCAGTGGCTCACTGAGTGTCATCCATGTGAAAAAAGACATCTTCCACACATTCATCCACTTGTCTAAATATTCTACAAATATGCTGTATATAAAATTTACTCCAGCAAAGAATTTGTCACATTCTTCATCACATGCATCCCTCCATTTCTCAGCTAGTAGTTCTTTTAACTTTCTTGGGTAAGAAATTCAGACTGACATGTTCTTAAGCATGTTTTTCACTGATTTCAAGTTATTCAGAATTTTCACAGTAAAATTTTGCAACACATTCCTAAGGTCAATAGCTGAAATTATATGCTTCTTATTTTCTGCATCAGTCAATTATAATATATTATAGTTATTTCTTTCTTAAAAAAAGGTGGGTTGGGATACTGTAGTCTGTAGAGCAACTCACTAGAGGCTGGATGGTCTGGGGATTAAAACCTGGCGGGGGTAAAATTTTCCACACCCATCCAGACAGGCCCTGGTGCCCACCCACCATCCTCTATAATGGGTACTGGGTCCCTTTCCTGGGGTAAACAGCCAGGGTATGGTGCTAAGGTTAAAGAAAGAATACAGCTATGCCTCTGCTCCTCCTTTGTGCCTTCATGGCCTGATCTAGGGTAAATTTTGTCTTTACTTATTTCTTCAAAAAGATACTTTTTCTACATTTTAGTACCATTAAAATATGCAATAGCTTATAACAAATAGCCAAAAACCCAGACCTTTTTACAAATGTTAGAAATGGGCAGAAATTTTGGGGTCATAAAAGAGGCCAAGTTTAGGGAAAACAGGGCATATGGTAGACCTACATTCACCTAGTATTAGTAATTTTATCCAAAAGAAGTAGGTGACCAGACAATAAAATGTAGCCTCACACCATACTGACAAACCAGTTACATGCAATGTTATGTGTAGCACAAAGCATTGGGCATTTTCTCTCTCCTTTCAAGAGCACTGAACAGTCAAAATTACATTTCACAATGGAGATATAATTAAGACTAATATTCTGTGGATACCAAGAACCCTCTTTCAAATATCCTACAATTTTTACCAGTCACTTATTCCACCAAATTACAATGACAGAACAATAAATTTTGCAACTGAATTATTTTGCCCTGTTTGGCATGAAATAAAACTGCATGAATCCATTACTGTCAGTGCTTGAAATGGGCACGGAGTACTGCTGTCACAGATGTAAACCTTAGTTATGTCATTCCCAGCATCCTAGCCAACACATAAGACTACATGTCATACTGTGAACCAGACTGGATCTGCAGACATTATCATTAAAGAACACTTGGGTTCACATAGATGACAGATGAATGGGTAGAAAAATATGTGAACATCAACCAGCACACCAAAAACTTATGTGTAACATCTGAATCTCTCACAGAAAATGAAGTGAATTGACTGAAATAACAGCAACTTGTGAGGGAGCACAGATAAACACTAAACTCTAGCAAGAAAATGGCATCACAGTAATTAAAACAACAAGCTCACCTTCACCTTCTGGGGCACTTTTAGGACCAAGAGTCCTCTGTAATAAATGTACATATGCATGAATTGCTTCAAAATAAGAGGTCTGTTTTACAAAGATGCAAGTTCTATACATGAGAGCCCAGTACCATACAGCCATAAAGAACCAGGAAATTTTCTCAAATGCGCTGTAAAGTGCTTATTCCCAAAACTTCATGCCCAGTAACATCTGCCTCTTTGGGACGATGAGGAAGTCAAGAGGAACCGTATGTTTTAACTCACTACACACACGGCCATTATTTCCCATGGAAGTCTTAAGGCTTCTTCGTGGCCAGATTTACGCAGCCTGTAAAACAAAAGAAATGTGAAGCTGGAGGGCACCTACATATTACAGACACAAGTCCTGCCACTCTTGTAAGGTTCAAACCCAAATTTAATCCTGTGATTTACTGTGTGCTCCTCACACACTTGTTTATAAACCATGCATCATTCATGAAATCATGGATTATGAACTAATTTCAGCCAGAATATAAGAATGGAAAGGAATGATGTGATGGCGATGTTCTATACCTACACATGATTTGTACCCATTTCTCTTAGGTTACTCACGATCCTGATATGTTTATCAATATTTTTCTCAGTCTTCCAAATGGTAGAATTTTCTTCTCCTTCTTCTTCTTCTTAGAGGGCACTAGAGTCCAATGCAGACCTTCACCTCCTTAATGGACTGCTCCCAGTCAGTTCCGTTTTAATGACCTCTCTTTCTAGTTTTTAAGGCCTTTATTAATATCGGAACACAGTTCTGCTGTCTGTTTTTTGTTCATCTTCTTAGTTGACTTTCCAATGGATTATTATTAAATATCCTACTTACTTTTCATTCACTATCCATTCTCTTAACAAGACCAATCCAATTCAACAGAATTTTCTGTCAATCAGAAGTATATCTAAATCTCTAAACACCTGCATTAATTTCTGAGGCCATATTTTAGGACAGTTAGCTTTTTTACATTGGAAGGTTGTCAGCCTCTCAACCAAACCCCAATGTAGAGGGCTAGTCCACTGTATTTATAACCCCCGGGGGTAGGGTGGCCCAGCTATACCCCCAGGCACTAAGTACCCACTTTAGTCACTTTTTATGACCTACATTCACCACACAGGGAAAATGCAGGAAAAGTACCTCAAGAGTAGCCACGAAATCTCATTCCAAATATTTGCCTACTCACTGTTCATGATTTCCCATATTGTCTAATATCACCCAACCTCTGCTGCTGTAGCAGTCATTAAATTGCTCAATCAATCAATCAATCAATCAATCAATCAGTAAGTCAGTCATTCACTCAATCAACTCTGCAAGTTTCATTCAAAAAACTCTATCAGGTGCATATTTAATGACACAACCCTAATATTTGTACTGACTGTTGAACAAACAACATAAAACTGGTTATTCAATATGCCTCAGTTGTATGATTATAAATGTAAAATTTTACACTTCTTCCACCAGTATATCCAAGAGATAAAAAAATAGAACAAGTAAAAATTTAAGATTGTCAGTCACTTTGATAGTAAAATTGACCAATACAATTATTAAGGTCTTGCATACATCAAATTCTGGTAAAAACATGTCACAACATAAAAGATAAAAATGAATCTTAATATCTGGTCACCTTAGACAAGACACACATAAGATGACAGTGCATCAGTTACACTATATAATACCTTCTCTTTAGTTACAAAGAAGATAAATTTAAATATAGCCTGAAGTACACAAAAAAACTCAGTTTGAAACATGTCTGAGTAATGAAAATGCCTAGCATACCCACACCATGCCACAACGCAGCTGGACAAGTCTGTCATCCACAACCTCTGCCCTAAACCTCAAATGATGGTACTCTCCATTGTACCATGTGATACTTGTCGGTAATGCCTTGCCTTCTGCTGAATCCATGCATTCTTGGAGAGGAAAGGTAACCCCTGAAGGTTTTGAAACATACGTGTTTTAGATGACCTGAAAAATTAAGCGAAATTTGTACAAATATTCTCAGATGCTTGAATTAGGTAAGCATGTTTACCCACAAATGTGCCCCTATCCACCAAAAGTTTTTCTTATCTGAACATTCTTGCAAACACATGTCACAGACCAACCATTCCTGCAACATATTAAGTAAACTGTACCCAATTTTCACACACACACACACAGCTCATCACTTCTTGTTTCAGTTCATGTATATCCTTAAGCCCTATCAGCATGCACAGACATCTGAACAAACAGCATAAGTTTTAAGCTTTTAATTTTATTTATATTTTTGGGTGATGCTACCAAATTGACGAACTGGGCCTCACCCACTTTCAAGGCAATGTAATTAAACAGTGGCCCCCTGCTGACAATTACGGTCAGAAAGCAATGGGAAAATTCTGTTTTCATGCTGTGTTGGATGAGTGCCCAACAGACAGCAAAATGGAATTTAGGTACCCTCTTGGAGGTAAGTTTTCTCATTCTTCTCCCAAATGGAGGTAGTCACACAGAGAGATGAGACAGTGAAAAGCCTTATCAAAGTTATTTCACATGGTCTGAATGCTACAAAGTGGCCAGTGTTTTCATTCTATGAAACACTGGCAAGCTAGCCCAGCACAATGTGTTATCACCCAAGAATGTAATCACAGCTACCCACACAGTATCATCAAAGCATGAATACTGTAATAAAGGTAAGAGGTAAAGATCACCTTATAACATGCCATGAAGGCACAAAGGTGCAGGAGAAGTACAGCTCTAACCCTTCTTTAACACTGGCACTAGATAAAAGTGGGTGGACACCATGCCCTGGCTGTTTTCCCTAGGGAAAGAACCGTTACCCACTGTACAGGAAGCCGAGTGGACCTGAGGGCTGGTTGGGACGTGAGGGTAAATTCTCACCCCCCAGTGGGGTTCAAAACCCAAATCAACCAACCTCTAGCAAGTTGCTATACAAAGTATGATATCCCAGCTGCCAAATACTCTAACAACCTTCAGAATATCATGGCTCCATTCCATACAGTAATAAGCAATTTCACTTACATGATCTTTAGTCCTTGTACAATCTGATGTAAAGACTTTCCATTTGTTTCTGGTATAAACAGAAATACAAAAAAGATGGCATTCAAACACATCACACTGTGGTAGAAGAACACTCCCCCTACAGTGACAACACCTGCAAAAATCATGCAAATCAAAATTAAATAACATTAATTCAAGTTAACACTGACTAATTCTAGGGCTACCTAACAATACTTTAACTGCAGAGGTTTTGTGGTAACCTTTTTCAGTTTCTCGCAACAAATGACAGAATGGCCAGCCTGTAACAAATTCACGTGCTGTGAAAGGAAGTGGCCGTGACTTAATTCTGAACAGCACTATATTACTTCTTGAAACATGTTCTTAAATTAGCACTAGCACAATCAAGCTCCCCACACACTACCTTGAATTAGTGTTTGTGCTTCATCAGATGGCAGCAGGCAACAATCCACACATGAGAAGAAAAGTATGTGGTTTTAAAATCTATCATTAAATTTCCTCTGGAATATTTGCTTTACAGACACTACAATTTTATAAACTGTCTAGTGACACAGTTCTTCCTGTATATTAACAATTCAACTCCTACATGAACCTAGTTATAATGGACAAGTGGTTAGCAGCCCTACCTAAATCTCTGAGAACTCCTAGGTTCAAATGTCAGCCCAGAGGCCTGCTTCCCATAATGCAGGTCCCACCCAGTCCGTCAAGACAAATGTTCAGATGGTAACTTAAAATTTACAGTGACATCAAAGTAGCTACTTACTTATTTAAAATCTACATGTTGTTCAATGAAAACTATGTATGTATTGAGTGGACAGGTCTACAAATACCAACAGACTGCTACTAGTTAACTTCACATATGGCAAAAAACTAAAAAAGCATGAATTTGTTCATTAGCCAAAGATCTGACACATATTGGTTAACTAACAGCTTGACAACTAAAATTAAAAAATATCCCAGCTGTTTTTCCAGACCTTAGCTTCAAAGCCTTCATGTTTCCTAGAACATATTAACAGTTCACCCCAAATACAGGCACTAAATGAATTTCTGTTCTACTACAGCTACAAAAATTTACAAATTCAAAAAAAGGACGAGTCCTGTCAGCAGAAGCTAGGCTAGTATTGTTACTCAGATTATAACAGTCACAAGGTTACACCTCCACTTTTATTTCACAAATATATATTCCACTAAACTGATGTACTTACTTATAAAATATGTCAGTGTGGCAGGAATAATTAAATCTGCACACCAATGCAATGAAGCAGTCAAGGAGACGGCACGTCCCTTTACTGATGCAGGAAATATCTCTGTCAGTAGAAGCCATGTTACAGGACCAAGTCCAAAAGAATACGCCACCTCATAACAAATCAGGGCAAACAGAGCAAGATAGCGTAATGATGGTGAAAGCGGTGTGTCTACTGATACTAGACACTGAGGTGATACACCAGCATATGTATCATCAGCAACCAAAGATACTGGTGTGGGCAATAGGGGAAATGGTGGTGGGACTCCTGTTGGGAGGAGCTGAGATGACACTCCAACCCCAGCAGCATAATGGAAACTCCCACTAGGAGGCAGAACAGGAACCATCTCTCCCACATCCATGTTCCCACAAGGATCCAGTGCAGGGTTGAACAGGAGATCCACTTCACTTTCCTCCGCGGCAAATATCAAGCCCAGGACAGCAATGCTAGTCATCATGCATGTGGCTCCCACAATCAAAGATGGTCTTCGTCCAATTTTATCCACAAGACACAGTGACAGACACACAGCAACCACCTGAAACCATAACAAAGTGGATCGGTATACTCAAATGGTGCATATTATCCAACTGCATTGTTTTCAGTACTGCATATAGCCTAATCATCAGCCTCGACGTTCATTTATTGTGGATTTAATATCACTGATGAATTGCAAGTAACAGTACAACCACCCAGCACACACACCAAAATAATTTCTCCTTTATGAGGTTCGTTTAAATGAAAACACATTTGGTATTTTTTTTTGAGTGAAGGAGTAGTGACCACATGGGCAGTCAGGTGGGTATCCCAATGACACACCAGTCAAAGCCTCCCCTCTGCAAAGAACTCGCGCGTGAGTTGCTGTTGGAATCACCGAACACTTTTGTGCAAGCCAAATCTATAGCCCTTTGGCAGTTTTCTTGAAGGGGCCAGGCACAAGGACAGCATAAAGTGGAATGGCTAGAATGTATGAGGGATGGTCCAACATCTTCAAGAGCAGGGAGCTCAGTGTATCCTGGGCAGTGCAGGTAAATGAGGAATAGTGGTCACAGAACACAATGGCTTTCTCTCTATGGCTGTACAAAGGCTCTGAAGGGTGCCACATTCTCCAACAAATTCAGCTCACTGAACAACCCCTGGCACAAAGTAAATGAATGACAATTCACTGGTTTTATTTCAACAAATTATGCATCTGGAATTCCAGCACTCACCCAAGCCACACTATTCCCACTTGCTATCATATGCTTGTTCTGTTGCACAAAACTGGCATATCATACACACAGTTACATCTTCAACTATAACCAGCCACATTCACTAGCAGTGCCAAACACACATTTCAAATTAACAACTCTTAAATTTCATTATGTATCTGCCATAATACAAAATATTTCAAACAAATTAATATGTAGATCTTTCTTGTCAAACATGAAGTGCAGAACTGTAATTCTTGCATGCACACAGTATGTTCAGGTTCATAACATTTTCTGAATTTGAATTTCATCCTACACACAGTCACTTCATAAACTTCTAGCACAATTTATCCAAACAGGACTTTTGTATGAATGAACTGGGTATATTAATCTGCAATGAAGTGTTCCCATTATATTGAAATAATTTATGTTAGACGATCTACTAATTATAACAGTGCAGCCATCATGCTGCAAATTTTGATGCCTCCCATGTCAGATTACTTTCAATGGCATTCCAAGAAATCTGCATTATTTACTTTCACACATCTACTTTGTTTGGGGCAATACAGTTTGTTTTACTTAAATTGGTGTGCATAATGTATGAATCAACGTAGTTTTCACTTGCCTTGGTCCATCACTATTTCAATTGCTAAGATTATGTGGCAGGAAATTGCATAGTAGTTTGGAAACTGAATTAGAAAGGACATGAAACAAAGTTCTCATAAGCTACTTCATGTTACTGTATTGGTAACTGGATGGAGAACATGAGGAAAACTATGAAAAAACATCAAAACTGCAGGCCAATAGTTAAGCACAGGACCCACTGAATATAAAATTGGAGATATAACCACTCAACCGTAACAATCCACAGTTGACAAGAATATATAGACTATATGCCAAGGCTGAAAATGGTGTAGGAGTTCAGGAGGAGCTCAGCATCAATCTCACCCACCTAACATATTTCATGGTTTCCCAACATTCTACACAAATATCAGAAGAGTGCCTTTAAAGAGAACATTAACAATTCTTCCCCATATCTCTCAGATTCAGAGTATGTACATAATCATCATGTTACATAACCCTGCAGCTAATATTGTATCACTAACCAACAAACAAAACCAACAAAGCGAATTCAATAGCATCTTCTCTCTGAGTAGAACATGATGTAATGTCCAAATGAGTCCACCAAGGGACATGATCCTGAGCCAGTAACCTCTCCCTCTCATCCTCTTACTTCTGTTTCCAAGATTTATTTTAACCTTTTAAAGCATACTGATCACATGAGGCACCAACAGTTTAGCATTCAAGAATTTAACATTTTGCCACACTGTATTTACGTGTTTTGTATTTATCTCAGAACAAATAGTGACTTTTGCCCCATACAACATAACAAATTGGTTTTTATAACCGAGATGAAAAGTGTTTACTGCACGGTGTGAATTGGGTCTTTATATATAGCAGTCTGAACTTTGTCTTTAAAGGTTTAATATTATCCTTTCACAAATTATCTACAAAAATTCTGTACAAATTCCTTGTCTGCCTTATGGAACAATCAACTACATGTTCCACACACAGTAACTTTCTTTACTTCATTACTCTAGCAATACCAGACACTGCATATAAAGCAGTGGCCCCTTGCTGATGCCATTCTCAGTTCTCAACATTAACAGTTCCTGCTTGATCCACATATGTTCCAAAGCAGTACGGTTTCAAATGTTTGTAATTTATGTTCATTCAACAATGAAAGAACTCACACTTCATAACTAGGCAAGACAGATGCAATAACTATTGTAGTTGGCTAATACATCTTGATCCTTGGATCTACGAGATATATGGGTCATCTAGCATTGCAAGGGCAGTAAAATCTACGGAACGAAAACGGTCTACACATGTAGCTGGAATGGGAGAAATGTGGCCTGCATACAGAATGTTATTGTAAAACCTCTTTGAAAGTGGTCAGTTGGAAGATCAGGGAGGAGAGATGAGGATAGCGTGAAGAGAGATGGAGACACATGCAAATGAATAAGGATCCAATGCAGGCAGGTGTCAGCAGTATTCAAATCTCATTTCCACAGCCACAGAATTATTTTTGTTAGTTAAATTTAGTGTTTAGTATAGCAGCTGGGACAACAGCATTTTTTTGAGCTCAGTGCTGGGGGGAAAAAAAAGGAACATTCACCTTAATAACACCCAGAATGATAGCTGCTGCTGTGAAAGCTGCATCTGGACAGACTCCAACAAGAAGGAACACTCGAGGTGCATAATACAAGACAAGAGGTCTCCCTGAGAACTGCTGGAGGAACACCAAACCAAAAGCCAGCAACATTGGTTCAGCAAGGTTCCCCAAAGCACAACAAGCAGAGGACTGCCTGCTGTGAAGACTCTGTGACATCTGTAAAAGTCTGAAGTGTGGTGAATATGGGAGAAAACTAAAGGCCAAAAAACCCTGGATAACAGCAGGGATTGCACTCATCCATATCACTGTGTGCCACTGTGTGTCATCACCAGTGCAAGCTATGCTTGACAGCAGTAACCCCAATGCCATGCCCAGCTGGTGGAGTAAAACAGCACGTCCCCTTGATCGTGATTCTGACACCTCAGCTGCGTAAATGCACAGGGCCACAGCAGACAATGAACCTGCAAACCCTCCCACCAATCTTCCACACAGGAGAAGTGGAAATGAAGTAGCCACTGCAGAAACCACAGATCCCAGGGCCAATAAACTTGCAGAGCAGCAGATGGTCCATCTTCGCCCACATCTGTCAACCACAATACCTGAAACAAAGAAGAGTAAGTTAACCCTCCTCAGGTGAGTACAAGGAGCAGAAATGGGCACTCTATAACAACGTGTGTGTGTGTGTATGTATGTATATATATACAGGGTGTCCCAGAAGGAATGTGCCTGACTTCGGGAGGGTGTTCTTATGTTAAAGTATACCAATATAACCCAAAACACCTATGTCCAAAGTTGAACGGTTACGGAGATAATGGCCAGAGAAAAGTATGGTCTTCTTGAGGGTCCACGCACTGTACCTGTCGGCTGACAATCTTATCCATTTCGCCCTTGAGTGTAGTTTCATATCACAGGAATTCAGCTGACGCTGGCCACTGAACTGCACTGCATACGCAGCGCAGGTTATGGCTGCTTTGTGAATGGTTGGCAGGTTAGTTGTACGGTGTTGCTAAAATGCCTTTCGTGTTTTCCCACGTGGAATATTGTGACATGCATTTTGTGTATGGATTTTGCGATGGCAATGCACATGCTGCTGTTCAAGAATACCAAAGGCGTTTTCCCGATCGAAGGATTCCGTCTCGAAG
>Ga0123355_10017222_pt1 | contig 11411 bp, 7 predicted proteins | sample TergutEmb28metaG_3_FD_89872 | JGI IMG/M metagenome (GOLD analysis project Ga0123355, IMG submission 89872) | Embiratermes neotenicus P1 segment gut microbial communities from Petit-Saut dam, French Guiana - Emb289 P1 | ecosystem: Host-associated > Arthropoda: Insects > Digestive system > Gut ...
TACGATCCATCTCTTCTTCGGTCTTCCTCTCATTCTCGTACCTATCGGTTTCCAATCTAAAGTTTCCTTAGAAGTCCTCCTGTCATCCATCCGCATCGCGTGACCCAGCCAGGCCATTCTACTACTTTTATAAATCTCACTACATCTGCCTTTTCAATTAATTCCTTCAGTTCGTAACTCATTCTGATTCTGCAGGATCCATCTTCATTTTGCACTGGACAAAAATGTTTCTAAATATTCTGCGCTCAAATATTCTGAGATGTTGTTCGTTGTTCGTCTCGACTTGTTAATGCCCAAGCTGTTTACCGCTTTGTGTAATTATACGAAAAATAATTCATATTCCATGCGGTGTCGGAGTGAAAATGCAATTAACCATTTTCAGTGAAGACATAATTTTTCTCCAAAAATATAAATCAACATTAGTTTTAAAAACGACAAGACTGCAACATACTCTCCTATCCACATGCATTACTGGTTGTGCAAATGTTGTTTGTCGAAACGTCTTCCGCTTGTGTCTGAAGATTTATGATAGAAATGGTGAGGGTAATCAGTAAGGGATTCGGTGCAGAGACTTTTGTCTTCCAGGTTGCTATCAAAAAACGTAAAGATCAATATATATAGAAGTATAATTTTGCCTGTTGTTTTGTATGGGTGTGATACTTGGTCGCTGACATTGCAGGAGGAAAGGAAGCTGAGGGTGTCTGAGAATATGGTGTTGAGGAGAATATTTGGACATAGGAAGGAAGAGGTAACGGGGGAATGGAGGAGATTGCATAACGAGGAGTTAAATGACTTGTACTCCTCACCCAATATTGTGCGGGTGATAAAATCGAGAAGAATGAGATGGGTTGGGCATGTGGCGCGTATGAGTGAGGAGAGGGGGCGTACAGGGTCTTGGTGGAGAAAGAGGAGGGAAAGTGACTGCTGGGGAGACCTAAGCGTAGATGGGTGGATAATATTAGGACGAATCTCCAGGAGGTGGGATGTGGGTATATGGACTGGATTGTGCTGGCCCAGGATAGAGACATGTGGCGGACGCTTGTGAGTGCGGTAATGAATCTTCGGGTTCCGCGAAATGCGGGGAATTTCTTGACTAGCTGCAAACCAGTTAGCTTCTCAAGAAGGACTCTGCACCATGGAGTAAGTAAGTAATCACTAAGGGATGGAGCTACTTGATAATCTGAGGACCCCCATTTCGATAAACGGAACCCTCTCTAATAATAATCCCATAACAGGCACTCAGAAAACTGCCTTCTGTAAGAAGAGTCTACTCCTGGCCGATAGACCACGGAACAAATTTTTCGTATTCTATAGATCCTGATCCACTGGTCCTTCACGCCGTGGGCCCTGTTGTGTTACTCTGTACGACACTATATGGAATACATTTAAATATAACCTTCTACGCGGCGGGCACTTGTGACTGCGGTAATGAACTTTCGGGTTCCATAATATGCGGGGAATTTCTTGACTAGCTGCGAACCGGTTAGCTTCTCAAGAAGGACTCTGCTCAACTGAGTAATTAATTAAGTAAATAAGTAAGTATAAACTTGTACGGTTTCACTCGCACCCTGCGTGCACACGCATACGAGGCATTTGCTGATTCAGAAACATTAGCCTAGGTGGGACTGACGAAGAACTTGACAATGGTTAGAACACTTTACGTCGGTCTGGTTGTCAGTGCGATAGGCCTAAACACTGGGGAGCCTTCTGCGTGTAAAAGAGAAGGTACAAATTATATTTGTCCCTATAACAGGCCACGACAGCCCAGAGGGGGAGTAGAGGTATAACGCTACACCTTCTTTAATTCCGGCGCTAGATGGGGTCTGTGGTTAACGCCATATCCCTGTCGCTTTACCCCCAGACCCATTACTCATTTTATGGCAGGATGTGTGGGCCCCAAGACCAGGCTGGACGGTACGGAAAATCTCGCCTCGGCTGGTTTTCGATCTCCGGACCGTCCAGAGAGTAGCAAGTCGTTATACCGGCTGAGCTATCCCAACCTCGTCATAAAATATCTGAAGTACATTGCTGGCCACTAGTAACGGTTTATATTTAAAGTTCCAACCCCCGACAGAAGGCAGACGACTTACTCAGATTTTTAGTCTGGAGTGGTTCTCCCCAGAGAGGTCATTTAGATTGGTAGCGACAGCTGTGCCAGGGTCTAACACAGTTGGTTATGTCAGTGCCGTCACGTGCTACAGACATATGTTCTGTTAGGAGAGAGGGGTGGAAAGATCTCTTTCCGGGAAGTTACATCCGCCCTCCCTAACTCTCTGTTTGTGTATGTTTAAGAGCGACGCTCTGTCAAGCGTTTTGTGTACAATCTTATTAAGTTTCCCGAGATAATTTACGGTATTTAGGAAGTTGGTTATACTGACAGAATGCCGTCAGGGAACGTCAACCCAACAAGCAGCCGCCCTCACGGCGGGTTATGACAAATTCTGTATCGGGCAGACTGGCCGTTCCTCTGCTTAGTTCGGTCAAGTTCAGTTTGTCAAATTACTACTCTTCGAACCACCTTAGGCACACAATTTTATTAAATTCACAACATTACAACACACCAGTTGCTACATGTTTCGGTCCTGATTGGCCAAACATTAGAGAACACACAGTTGTACAAAACGGGGTTTCAGCCTTATCAGCATAATGAAGAGCTGCCGAAGACTGGTGTGTTTTGACATTAATGTAATTTTGATAAAATGGTTTGGACTCTTTGTTTCGATTGTAATAATTATATTGTAATGCACGGAAGGTGTGTTGAGGAGAATATTTGGACCGAGGAGGGACGAGGTAGCGGGGGAATGGAGGAGATTACATAACGAGAAGCTAAATGATTTGTATTCCTCACCCAATATTGTGAGGGTGATAAACCCGAGAAGAATGAGATGGGCTGGACGTGTGGCGCGTATGGGTGAGGAGAGGGGGTGTATAGGGTCTTGGTGGGGAAACCGGAGGGAAAGAGACCACTGGGGAGACCTAGGCGTAGATGGGCGGATAATATTAGGACGAATCTCCAGGAGGTGGGATGTGGGTATATGGACTGGATTGGGCTGAACCAGGTTAGAGACAGATGGCGGACGCTTGTGAGTGCGGTAATGAACCTTCGGGTTCCGTGAAATGTGGAAAATTTCTTGACTAGCTGCAAACCGGTTAGCTTCTCAAGAAGGACTCTGCACCATGGAGTAAGTAAGTAAGTAAGTACGTAGTGCACGGAGGGTAAATGTGAAAATCAATTTGTCCCTGAGCTTAATTAAGCTCCAATTTATGATGACGTATGGGGGCTTAAAGTTAGAAACTGCATGTTCTTCATTAGCAGCCATTCGGTGTAGGGTGTAGGCTAAGAACTTAAAAACCGAAGAAACGTGGTTCAATTCCCGGTAGCTGTTAGTATTGCTTCTTTTCTCCGAACTTTGCAGACGGGTCCGGAATCCCACGTGGCCGCTTATGCAGTGGGCAGAGGGAGCCTTGACCGCGGGGGTAAGTGGCTGGGGTTAAAGTTTGAGCACTGAACTTATATATTGCCAAGACTCTGCCGTGACATGGCTCTAACAGTCACTCGCCAGAATCTCCAAAAATTGCTCCCAAAGCAGTTAGTGTGGGAGATTTGATGGGGAAAAAGTGACACTGGGACAGATTTCCTGTCAGTATTTCGGTTTTCTTCTAAAAGTATGATACCACCAATCTTCCGCAAACTTTCCTTCACATACCATCGAAGGCAGGCAATTTTAGCATTTGGTAACGTCTCGCTCTGTGAAAAAAGAACTCGCTTTGGAAGAGACTATGGATTTGTCGTAAGGCACACTACAGAAAGAACAATGATGGCCGTTCAAACCCACACTTAAAAGGAATGCGTTTAACTATATCTTCATTCACTCGCATACCTCAATGACACCCACAGTGACAAACATTTACTCACTTAATTACTAACTTACTCCATGGCGCAGAGTCGTTCTTGAGAAGCTAACCGGTTTGTAGGTAGTCAAGAAATTCCCCGAATTTCACGGAACCCGAAGGTTCATTACCGCACTCACAAGCTTCCGCCAACTGTCTCTATCCTGGGCCAGCCCAATCCAGTCCCTATACCCACTTCCCACCTCCTGGAGATCCATCCTAATGTTATCCACACATCTACGCCCAGGTCTCCCCAGTGGTCTCTTTCCCTCCGGTTTCCCCACCAAGACCTTATACACCCCCTTCTCCTCACCCATGCGCGCCACATGCCCAGCCCATACAGTGACAAATGTACCTCCATTTGACATATTCTGAACTTCACCTCTAAATGAAAGTAAGGAGAGTGAAATGGCGGCATTGTATATAATAAATATACAATATTAGAATACAAGACAATATTGCACTAATAAATTACGTTTTTAGACAGTGGAATGTTAGGCCTAATGTATTCTGGGTTGTGACGCTGTTTGTTTCAGACAAGAGTTACCAGTCTTATGTTTATTGGGCCGTGCATCATTGTGATAGTTGAAGAATAAAAGACCAACTTGATGTCACTTGCTATTTTATTTCACTTCTTATGTGCTCAACATGTCCGAAACATGTTGAGCACATAAGAAATGAAATCAAATAGCAAGTGACATCAAGCTGGTCTTTTATTCTTCAAGAGTTACCAATATTTTCGCAGGATTTTACAGCCGGAAACTTTACCGTCGACGCTGGTAGAAAAAAGATGGAGACAATACTACGTTCTTCCGATGCCTTGATGTGTATCGACAAAGCCATTCTTGTTTTCCCAGAAGACAGTAATATTTACAAGCAACACCGCGAGAATGCAATATAGTGATCTCAAAACCGCGTCTCTGTTTTGTACTATTTTGTGCAGACGTTTTTACTCCGTAGGAATACAAATGAAACGGGGGTGCTTGTACAAGCAATAAACACAAATTAGCGTAAGTACAAAAAGCAGTTTCATAATAATGCAAGCAATGCCACTTGACAATGCTAAGAAAATGGAAATGTTTACAAAATTCTGACACGTCTCATTTGAAGGGACCTGTCTGGAAATCTGTCTATGCCGAAGATGATAAAGACATAGACTGTGAGGTTTGGATTGGCTTAATCTGGCTCAGGTTAGGAAAAAGTGGCGGGATTTTGTAACCCCATTAATAAATCTTTGGAGTTCCAAAAAGTGCAAGTAATTTCTTGACTGGTTGAAGAAATGTCAGGTCATCGAGGCCAACCTGCTTCTTGCAATTAATTAATCTACACAGGTTGGATAAAGAGAGACCAACTTGATTTCACTCGCTTTGTTATTTCATTATTTAATGTTCAACATGTTTCGGATGTTAATACATCCATCCTCAGGAGCTTGCGATTTATTTGTTGAGTTATTTCATGGGTTGTATTGATCAGGTTCGATGTATGTTGGTGTTACGTTGTGGTTTGGCTGTGGTGGTGTGGTATCCGTATGCAAGCTGAAGCACTACTCTACACAGGAGTGTAACATGTAATTGGCAAGTTGTGAAAAGGAAGAATTTTTTTCAGAAAAGGGCCTAAATGAGGAGAATTTGGTTAATGGTGGAAGTGGATTTGCCACAACACAGGAGAATTCTGTAGGTTTAGAAGTGCTGACGGAATGAAACGTCACTTTATAAAAATAGTGAGTCACTTCTTACTGTATTTATGTTCTTACACATTAATCCTTCTCTGAGATGGAAAGCACAAAAACAGGTCCGTCATAGACTTAATAAAGTAGCACGACTTGTAGAAAGGAACGGGGTTTGCAGGTACAACTCCAACTAATTTTAACCTGGATACAACCAATTACACAAGTAACTGGCTGCATTCACCAGACGGCCGTTTTATCCGTAAAGACAACAGCAAATGTAAAGGTAAAGTGAACGCTTGTACAGGCACTGATGCTCTGTACAGGCCGTACGACCCATAGAGGGAGTAGAGGTATAGCTCTACTCTTTCTTGACCACGGCACTAGAAGGGGTGAGGGGTCAGCGTCACGCCCCGGCCGCTTTTTACCCCCGGGAAAGACCCGGTATCCATTGTACAGGAGGCTGGGTGGGACCTAGGGCCGGTCTGGACAGGTGCGGAAAATCTCGCCCCCACCGGAATTCGATTCTCGGACCGTCCAACCCGTAACCAATCGCCATACCGACTGAGCTACCTGGCTCACACACATGCAGGTAGTTCTGAAATGAATTACGCAAATAAATTATTGTGTATATATCGGTAAATACGTGATTCTAACTTGTAAGTGAGCCATCACCGTTGTGCTGCGCACAATCATAAAGATAGGAAGAGCAAAGTGAGAAACAACTTGTGGATATTTTATTGCTAAGTAGCTTTTTTCACATTGCGTACCTTAGGAACAACTACATGTTTCGCCCCTTTTCCAGTCCATCTTCAGGTTAATCATATATCCATTTCGAGGCAAATATAAAATGTGCAGTGTTAAGTCTTTAGTATCTAACGAGATCTCGTTTTCAACTATAAAATTGCGTGTCCAAATGAATATAAATTATTGTGAAATTTAAATTATTTATAAAATTCTATACCTATTTAATTTTTTCAGGTTCATTTGTGATTAAATTTTCTTTCTCTTCCTTTGTCGTTTATTTGATTTATTTCTTGTTTGGCTGTAACTAATCGCACTGCTTTTGATTTTGCTGAAGGCGAGTCTGAGCTTGTTCTGGCTCTGATGTTGAATATGGTGGTGCGGGATTTGCTTTGATTTTTTTGAGTTGAGTGTGCAAGTGTTCTGTTTATGTGGTGGTTGTTTTGTATTGTTTTGTTTTGTATTTTTTGTATTGTTTTTTGTATTATTTCGTATTGTATTGTGTTGTTTTGTATTGTTTTGTGTTATTTTGTATTGTATTGTTTTGTATTGTTTTGTGTTATTTTGTATTGTATTGTTTTGTATTGTTTTGTTTTGTATTTTTTGTTTTGTATTTTTTGTTTTGTATTTTTTATTGTATTTTATTGTATTTTATTGTATTTTATTGTTTTGTTTTGTATTTTTTGTATTGTTTTTTTGTATTGTTTCGTATTGTATTGTGTTGTTTTGTATTGTTTTGTGTTATTTTATATTGTATTATATTGTTTTGTATTGTTTTGTTTTGTATTTTTGTATTGTTTTTTGTATTGTTTCATACTTTATTGTGTTGTTTTGTATTGTTTTGTGTTATTTTGTATTGTATTGTATTGTTTTGTATTGTTTTGTTTTGTATTTTTTGTTTTGTATTTTTTATTGTATTTTATTGTTTTGTATTGTTTTGTTAGGTAGTGATCTTTATTCTTTTCTTTTTACGTTAAGTTTATTTTTATCTCTTTTTCATTTATCATGAAATCTAAAATATAAAGTTTTATAAATATTTTAAATTTCACAATAATTTACACGTATATTCAAACAAACACGAAACTTTATCGATGAAAACGAGATCTCCTTAGATACTAAAGTCTTAACACTGCATATTGTATAGTTGCCTCGTATAGGATATGTGATCAACCTGATGATGGTCTGGGAAAAGGCAGAAACATGCAGTTGTTCCTAAGATACGCTATGTGAATAGAGCTCTTTAGCAATAAAATATCCACAAGTTGTGTTTGACTTTGCTTTACCTATCTTTATGACGCAATGCTAATATTAACAATAGCCTGTTCCTACTCACTGCGGCATGAGCGCATTTTACACTAACTCGAACGCACAGCCTTCAGAGAGAAAAGAATAGAGCGCTGTCTACTGCTTGAAATGTTCGTAATGACACGTGTTGCAATTAAATCGTGTGGATGAAAATTATTTTTCAAATTTTAAATTTGTGTGTTCTGTGAATTTCGGACCAATGTATTCGTTTATCGTACTAACCAAACGCACCACACCAAATACATATGCAGTAGAACTTCATTTATCCGCACGCTGGTTATCCGCATTACCAATTTCCCGGATCGGTTTGGGCCTTCGGTTAAATTCGTCTACAATTCTAGAAATATAACTTGCCTTGAAATTATCGTTTATAGTGTCAAGTACGTTACAGTGTTACTGTTTCTAGAACTTGAAATCAGGCAATGTCGTAAGGTTTATACAGAGGTACATACTGCAAATAGAACAGCCGAACTTCGATCTGCCAATGGAGTTTATTTTCAAAGAAAACTCCATCATCCGGGTTTTCTGCATATCCGAGTGGCTCGCCGTCCCAGTTATTCCGGATAAGTGGAACTTTTAAACACAAAACTCCGAGTTTTTTCAGCAACAATGTACCGTCCTCAGACAGTACACTTTGCCAGTATTAAATAAAAGCAGCTGCAAATAGTGTTTATAAAGCTCCATACCCTGCAGTACGATCCGCAGTTCATGTCAATTGTTTTTATTAAATATGCATATATTTTTTAAGATTTATATATAAGATACGAGATCATATAAGATATATAATATATAACTCATGTATATAAGATATATGTTTATTATTATATATTATTTATTATTATATATTATATAAAGTACATTATTTTATATACTCTATATATAAGATATAAGAATAATATATAAAATATATTCATCTTTTTATAATTATCTTTGGTCGTTGAACGTTATGTACATTATATCTTATGTACATTATATCATATATTCACAATTGGTACCAACTGCAGGTCATAAAACAGGTTACGTAAATTTATGAATTTTCGTAAATACCGCTCGCAGCTGCTTTTAATATTGGAACATTGTACACGCTGAAGATGGTATATCTTTACCGAAACAAGTAGGAGTAGTATCTTTACTTTACATATATATATCACGTGATTCTTTTGGTTGGTGTAACAAAAGAATATGTTATTTTAAAAATAGTTTGAGAATTGAATTAAGCTTATCCTTTGGAACTTTACCATTAACATTGCATCAAAACCACTAGGTTTCGGAGTTAAAATTTACCTCCTTCTTCAATTAAGCAGAATAAGAAGTAATATCCTGTGCTTTACGACCCTCAATAGTGCTATAGTCAAATGATTTTCCATAATACTTTTAATTAAGCATAACATTGGATGAAGAGAAAAATACAAACGTTCACGCTAGAACAAGCCACGAAACCTCACTGGGGGAGTAGAGGTATACCTCTTCTCTTTGTGTAACCTCGACGTTAGATGGGGGTGAATGGTCAACGCCACGCTCCGGCTGCTTTACCCCAGTCCTTATTTTATGTTGTTTGTAAATGCTTCATATATGAGTCATCTCTGGAAAACAAGTTACCAGTTTTTTTTTAACCTTATTTCGTAGTGGGAAAAATAAAGTGAAATTTTGTGAAGAAATTTATGAATATAAACAGAATACGAATAAGGTTTAAAAACTACATAAAATGTCCATTTATGGCTGTACGCAAAGTGACGTGTGCTAAGCATTATCACAGCTGAATATCAGAATTTTCTGACAAAATATAGTTCAGTTTCCCACAACGCAAGTTAACACAATTTGTGATTCGGTTGAACGGATGCAATGAGTTGCTTCTTAAAGCTTTATACGCCGGACTGTGATGTTGATCTGTGAGCCACCGCACTGAAACAGCCTAACTGCAAACTTTCTTTGTTGAATATCAACAATGGCATAGAGCACAGGATACTTAGAAATGTCCAATTATTTTGTTAGAAGAATGCGGCTAAGTAACGTGACGGGCTGACGCAATACGTAATACGCAGTACGTGATATTCAGTGTTACATAACACTACTATAATTCTCCCTATCTTGGTTCATTTTATACGGATAAACTATAATGACTTTCCTTCTTCTCGTGTCGTCACTCTTCATTCCATGTACCGGAGAGCTGTCACCTGTTGTGCTGTCGTCAGTAACACAGATCCTGAAGTGGTTTGCTGACATCGTAACATATAAAGAAGATCTTCAATTTATTTCGATATAGATCATGTCTCCAAAATCAAATTTAAAAATCTCATCATCATCATAAACATCAAGGATTGGACCCTTTGATCCGTTCCGTCTCCACAGTTACAGCTGCTCGCGCCAACGCTTCTTCGGTCTTCCAATTGTTCTCCTTCCTTGTGGTCTATAGTGGTATGATTTCAAAGGGATTCGGTTTGTGGCATTCTTTGCAAGTGTGAAAGCCAGTTCCGTCTATGTTCATCTATCTTGTCTAGTATGCCTGTAATCCGTAGTTCGGCGCGTATGTAGTCATTGTTTTGTGGTCATAAAGGGTGTAGCGTGCCAGAGGTCTCAGTGACTTCATTTCTGCCGCTTCGATTCTTCGTCTTTGTAAAGCAATTTAAAAATGTTTCAAATGATTTCGTCCTTACGTCTTATAGAGCCGGTAAAACGGCTGCTTCTTACCTTCACAAAAGGCAGTCATCTTTTAATTTGTGAGGGAATCCTACAAACTAATAAATAGTAATAATATTTATATTCGAATTCTGGGGGGGGGGGAGTTATTATCTGTGGCGCAGTGACTATTCGTTAGAAACGACAATTCGGCATTTGGCTTTATTATAGTTAGCTTTCATAATTATGTAAATTATTCCTTTTTGGGTAATTCCCCGGCGTCTGAGTTCTAATTGCCGACGTTTCGGAACTCACTATCGGTTCCATCTTCATAGGCAGGTGAATGAAGTATACTTCACTCACCTGCCTATGAAGATGGAACCGATAGTGAGTTCCGAAACGTCGGCAATTAGAACTCAGACGCCGGGGAATTACCCTAAAAGGAATAATTTACATTTAGAACACGGCGAAAGCTTAAGAACAAGATTTCATAATTATGTTAAACAGACTTTACATCAATATTTTATTTTACTCTCTGTATCGAGTGTTTGATATTTGGTGTGTCCCACTCGCTACCGAACCCGGCATTTCTTTAATAATTCTAACACCAATGCAGATATTACAACGAAGTTTGAACAGGAGTACGTTCGTTGTGTGAGAAATGAAGAGAAATGTGTCTGTAGTGCGCCTAATTGTTGCGACACGGTAAAATTATGAAAGAAATGCCAGATTCGGTAGCGAGAGGAACACTCTATATATTAGGGTGTTTTGCTTATAAGGGTAGTGCTGTTGGGGGCAGAGAACTCACCCTACTGCTGACAACCAGCAGTAACGAAGGTTCCGTGATTATGTCCAACAACATGAAGGAATTTATATTCATGGATCCGTGCATCGTGAATCAAATTGAATAACTGTCCAACAAGATGCGACTGTATTCAGTTTTTTATATTTCTGTAGACAGCGTAGGCGTATTGTTTTTTCCGATAGAATTTTAGCATAACTAAAATTATGTATATATTTTGTTGTATTTATTTTTAAAATACTGCTTTTAATCATTCACCATTATTTTATACGTGGGTGTTTCAGAAAGTAAGGTTCCCTATTTTTTTGCCACCAAAATACTTCACATAATAAGATGCCTCTTTCTACAATTATTACTTACTTCATTCACGATTTTTTCACGTAGTCA
>Ga0123355_10017223_pt1 | contig 11411 bp, 2 predicted proteins | sample TergutEmb28metaG_3_FD_89872 | JGI IMG/M metagenome (GOLD analysis project Ga0123355, IMG submission 89872) | Embiratermes neotenicus P1 segment gut microbial communities from Petit-Saut dam, French Guiana - Emb289 P1 | ecosystem: Host-associated > Arthropoda: Insects > Digestive system > Gut ...
CTTCTTCTTCTTCTTCTTCTTCTTCTTCTTCTTCTTCTTCTTCTTCTTCTTCTTCTTCTTCTTCTTCTTCTTCTTCTTCTTCTTCTCCTCCTCCTCCTCCTCCTCCTCCTCCTCCTCCTCCTCCTTGTTCTCATCCTCCTCCTCCTTTGTCGCCTTTTTTCCTTCTTCTCCTCTTCCTTCTCCTTTGCCTTGTTGTTGTTGTTGTTCTTCTTCTTCTCCCCTCCTCTTCCTCCTCCTCCTTCACATAAAGCAATTTCCACCACAACGTTATTTTCTTGATGAACCTTTCAACGTTTATAAAGTACCCTCTCTGTCGCTTGCATGTCTCTTAAGCTCCTGAACCAGCCATCTGTCTGCCTGTGCTGGTCATGGCTAGGTGCAGTTTAAAAGCAACAATTATTATGAATTTGTAGAAATAATAGTTCATTTACATTGTCGTTGGAAAAAAAAGTAAATTCGTCAAATAATTAACCTTTATCTTCCTCCTTTTAAGTCCCAATGTGCGTGTAACTAATGACGGCCGAAGTTACTGTCATTTTAAATGCCCATCCCTGCGCCTGAATGGGAGAGCTTTTTTTCTTTCTCTATAAAGCGTTACATTTATCAAGACATGGGCGACCCGTTTGAACAATAAATGTTAATTCTGTATTGCACAGGAGTCAAAACTACTTTTGTCACTGACAACGCACAACCCTGAACTCTCCTTGTGTCCCGTTGCAAGTTACCCCAGGCCACCACGTAAGCAACGAAACAAAAGGTACATGATCTACTGGCATAAGATTTGCCATACTTCCCACACTTGCCGCTGAAATGTAGTCCAGTTACAAAGAGAAGCTTAAAATTTATAAACTGCACGCCACTATTCACAGACGATTAGGACCATTTCGTGTCAGAAAATATACCCCGTGTGGAAAGATTTTCTTGTTATCGAGTTTGAAAATGTGGCTGTGTTTTTCGCCTCAATTTATGTTCCATTTTAAAGTTTATGGTCCATTTTTATTTCTGAGGCTTTTAATATTTAGAGAGAAATAAAATTTGTATATGTCGTGTTGCCAGTGTGCGGGGCCCAGGGCACCGCACACACCCCACTAGTCGTACCTAAGGACACCACGGGATATATGAATGGGTCCTGTAAAGATGTATAGCACGTTCGAAACGTGATGGTACACGTGCAGAAACCAGATTTGGTCTTTCAGCGAAACGGACGAGTCAATTTAAATCGGCGGGGGTGTCAGTTCAGTCGACTACTGGCAGTCGAGGAATGCGGATCAGCGGACAACGATTGTATAGACCGTGTTCCGACGTACAATGCAAGGCTGCTGGCTACGCACTGCATTCGCATCTTTCCCTTCACATCCCTCCCGCGCCTCACCGTTTGCCATCAGGTTCCGAACGCGCTATACTTCCCCCATCTGTATTAACCTCAGCGCTACGCTGAAGCTGCGGAAGTGTGTCCCATGGATGATGGAGATAAACAGAATTCGATGCTTTCGTGTACAATGCCTACACTGGATTTCCCTCTACCCCTCTGGCGCAAGTAAGCAAGACAGCTCACGACTGTAGCGAACGTCATCACGTTGTTATTTCTGTTGACAAAGGCAAGGCGCCAAGGGGGGAGAGGGGGGAGGAATATGGAGGAGAGTGCTGAAGGGGTGGGCTCGAGGGAAATGTGGAGTCAGTTGATCTGTGGGACTTTTCCATGGTGTGGGTGTAGGTGGAGGTGAGCCGTCAGCTTCGTGCCTCTTTTGTCGAACTCACGGGATAGGAGCGGCCGGCACTTATTGGATGCGAGGGTACTTGGCCGGCGGCAAAGAGGAAACTTTCCGCCCTTTTTTGGAATTCATTCCGTGCATTGATAATGACTAATTTATAATAATTCACCAACAGATGCTCAGTCTTTGTATTTGCACAGTTATTACATTAAAACATAAAATGTCTTAGATGTTTCGATTCCTGTTGGATCATCATCAGGGAGTCAGTGTATCAAATGATATTGTATAATACATAAAATAACGGATCTATAAATTGTTAATACTTGATGAATTGTATGTCAAGTAGAAGACTTGAGAAGTAAATTGTAGGTTACTCCGTGCAGAACAGACGTATACGAGTATACAGGAGTGTGGAACGTTGTTACACAGTGTTTTGGGGAAGCTTGTGTTTGCGACGAAAGCTGGCTGCCTTTGTTGCGAATCGAACCTAGGTCGTACGGCCGGACGTTAGCCATTATACTGACTTTTTTGAAAGCCGCTTGGTAATTATGTGACCACCTACAACTACATAACGAAGCTCATTTTTCCATACAGTGTTCTTATGTATCGTGTGATTCCCCGAACAAACCGCGAGTACTGTCCTCAGCAACATTAGCGTTTGGTCTTCATAATGGAAGTGGAGCGCATTCTTTATGAGGTAGGGAATGAATTTTTATGTCATTCATATCGGGTTTCACAAATTTTCCAAAAATTTAGGAACCTCCTCCAATTTATAGGGCCCAGAGTGGAGACATGAAGCAAATTCCTTACTGACGACCCACAGTTCTGAAGTGATCTGTGAACCTCGCTGTTTTCTGGCGCTTTCTGCTCGGTGCATGTGAACTGATACACATTTTTAATGCAAGACAACAATGCAGTAATTATGCTGCAGATTATAGGCGCCATCACCCAATATTCAGTCACCCGGCCGACGAGATACTCCTGATTTAGATAAATTTTAGACTTTGGAGGTTTAGAATGACCCTGAGTAAGAAAATGGTTTGGAGGAGAGAGATGCTACTTATCTTAACCGGAATAATTATAAGCAAGTCGATCCCGGTGTGGTCTTAAGTCGTAGGTCTGAAGCCGGTCGATTGCTGGGATTTCGGGTTGGGATCCCGCTGAAGACATGGATGCTCGTCTCCTGTGTTTATTGTATGTTGTGTAGGTAGCGGCCTCTGCGACGGGCTAATCACTCGTCCAGAGGAGTGCTACCATGTGTGTGTGTGTGTGTGTGTGTGTGTGTGTGTGTAATTGTATGTGATCTTAGAAACATCAACAAGAGGCGGCTTAGGCCAAAGTTAGGCTGTTGCGTCGCAGAAGAAGAAAAAGATTAAAAACAAAACCAATACAGACATTATTGAGGCTGGCCAATGGATGGACGGTAACCACAACCCAACATACTTCCTCATCACGACCCAGGAATGCTGTTATATATAGCACCACTTGTTCTGCCGTGCCAAATCGTATATCGTGGCGGTCAGAGATTCAGTACAATGTACTGGTAGAGCGTGGTAAGTTTAACGCTTTCGTCGTGTTTATTGGTCGTTGGATATGACAGCAATTGTTGCTGATGTGATATTGAAAGGGAAGTTCTCGACGTCCATGTTGGATTCGAACTCCCGAAATTTTGGTGCGGAATCAGTAGTTGAGAACTAGTGGAGCCGCCTAGTCCGTTGTACAGTACAAGTGATTAAGGTTATAGTACTTTTTAATGTGACCTCTTGTGGTCAGGTAGATAGGTACCAACGTTCGGAAGAATTTACTGCCTTTGCCTTTCAGTTTGCTATCCAAAAATGTAAAGATCACGGTACACAGAACTATAATTTTTTCCGTTGTTTTGTATGGGTGTGAAACTTGGTCTGTAACATTGAGGGAGAAACGTAGGCTGCGTGTGTTCGAGGATAGGATGTTGAGGAAAGTATTTAGGGGTAAGGTAACAGGGGGGTGGAGAAGACTACATAACGAGGAGCTTAATGATCTATACTCCTCACCAAATATTATTCGGGTGATCAAATAAAGAAGAATAGGATGGGCGGGGCATGTAGCACGTATGGGGGAAGAGTAGAGGTGCCTACAGGATCGTGGTGGGGAAATGTGATTGAAAGAGCCACTTGGAAGACCCATATATAGATGGAAGGATCATATTAAATCGATCTTCAAAAAGTGGAATGGGGTGGCGTGGCCTGGATTGCTTTGGCTCAGGGTAGGGATAATTGTTGGGCGCTTGCAAATGCGTTAATGAACCATCGGGTTCCATAAAATGCGGATAATTTCGTGACTAGCTGAAAGCCTGTTCGCTTCTCACAAAGGACTGTGCTCCATGGAGTTAGTCTTCCAGGAAGATGACATCTCATACTTTAAAAATGGAGGCAGTAAGATGTTCCGACATGTTTGGTAGATATTCCCGAACTACACGGCGTCACATCTTAGAAGGCAGTAATTTTAATATTTATTTCCCTCCACAGAAACCTCAGATCTCCTGTAATTGTCAGAAAGTCTGGATCGATTTAGTTAACACTCCTCTTTTGCAAGTTCTTTCATAAAACACTGAATATCGGTTGGAGATTTTTATGTGCCCAAGATAGGAAACAACAAGTCAGGCGCCTATGCTTGACGTAACATTGAGACGTGTTCGTGTAACCACTGTTGTCGTGGAAGAGCAATAGCCTAAGTATTAAATATTATGTGTCTGTGTTTGCATTCTTGCCTTAGTTATTCGGCATGCAAAGCGCATGCGCCATATTGTATTGTCATCTGTGGCCTTTCTAGCTGCACCATATTTTTCCACATTATCTTATAAACGGCACAATTTTCCGAAAAAAATGATTGGTCATGAAATATGTGTTCTGATTTTCTCTACAACTACTGTATCAGACGTGTCTCATTCTGAGAAGAACTGAGCGAGATATTATCACAGAAGTCCACAGGTCTTAATATAAAGTACCCGTAGTACCCGTTATTCTTGTGGAATTTTAATGAAACTTTAATTTTCTCGACAGATTTTCGAAAAGTACTGAAGTATAAAATTTCATGAAAATTCGTCCAGTGTGGGCCGAGTTGTTTCATGCGGAGGGACGCACAGACAGACGGAAGAACTGTAATGACGAAGCTAATATTCGGTTTTCGCAATTTTTCGAACACGCCTAGAAATGACATTACTGACGTAGTTTACACAACTCGTGTGCACATCCTGTGTTTGCCATACGCCTATACATTTATTGAGAAGGTCAAGCAGTTTTTAATTGGATTACAGTCACGTAAGTTGCTATTCAGATGAAAGGAACAGTTAAGTAGCCTTGGTAGTGTAAGTGACCAGGTACAATCGGACGTGTGACCGAAAATTACGGTCCCTGTGACCAATTCCCTTCTGCGTGTCAGGTGTTAAGGCATTGTAGTTTCTTTTTTCGTGTCAAAATGTTGCTGGGGAAGCATAACTGAATATTAATACTGTAGTCACTTCGAACTTTTGTTTGCGTTGGGCTCTTATCAAGGTCACCACACACAACGACACCGTTAATTGACTGACGTATTACCAACGCAGCGCCGCCGCCACATCCACCATCACCACCAAATTATCTTCACTCACCAGCAACCAACACTACAACCAAACTTCCTCTACCATCGCCACCACTAAGAACAAGTCATTCATGGGTTCTCTGCATCTTTTCTGCCCGTCTTCCCCTGTTTCAGTTGTCATCTTGTAATGACTTCTGGGGATAAGGAATAATTCGAAGGCACGGTGTTTCCCATCGTCAAGGTAAAGGGACATACTGCCAATCGCTGCAGTAATTGTATTCAAGGCATATATTAGTTTGTAGGTTTCATTGTATGTGAAATGCCAGTCGTAACGTTGAAAACGAATCTCGATTTTTTAAATCGCGTGGCTGGTTGTATAAGGTTTATTTTCAGCAACCCATTGTTATTTAATACAGAGGTATCATGAAAGATTTGTCCATAATTAATAAGCTCCATTGACGATCCCCTTTTTAAGAAGCTATTATGTCGAGTTTACTTTATTCTTTTGAAAATTTCAGTGCATCAAAACGCAGTTATACAGCCTGTGGTTTTCGCTTGGGATGATTTGTATAGATCAAGAACTATTTCTGCGGCCCTTTCTGGCTTTTGTTTATGTCGTAAACGTCAAGCTGTCGTATCTTTGGACGTTTCTCTTAAAAGGCGAGCTATCTTTTTTTTTTTGTACTTCTGCCATAAATGGCGAGATGTGAAGATGTCACCTGTTTCGTAGGCCTAATTTGTACCTAACAGTGAACACTACCCATTATTCAGGCCAGTCTCATAAATGTTACGTACATCTTCATTTAAAGCGTCTGTTATTTTTGTCTGATTTTAGAAAAAGTTGATATGGCTGGGCACACTTTTTTTTTAAACTTTACAATTTTGAAATTTCACGAAAGTCATCCGGTCGGAGCTGCGCTCGTCCATCGGAGGTTATGACGAAGCTAATATTCGCATTTCGCAACTGCTCTGTGAACGCGCCAATCATTTTTAGCTAGTCAAGAAATTTCACTTCGTTTGTGACGGTTTATTTCTGTCACCTGCAAGAACCTCCCACTGGACATAAACCTAGACCACTTGAATTCACTCCACAATCTCAGACCCCCACTTCCCCACAATCCCATTTCATGTTATTCTGCGACCTACGGCAAGGTCTCTCCATCGTGCATGTTATCTGATCAAAAATATTTTATCCGTTTCCCGTCTCTCCCATATATGTTATACCCCCACTTGATCTGTCACCCTAATAATGAAAGTTCTGGTCCCGGAAGAACATCAGGGACACAGGAAGGGAACATTGCCATTGTCATAAACATAGTCATGCGTTATTACCATTGTTGCGACAATAACATTTTTAAAATAAATACTATTTATTAAACCGGCAAGAGTAAATGCGTTGAAAGGCAACATTTCATGCTTATATTCAGGGTGTGACCGGGCAGCATGGCTTTCCTCCGTCTTTCATGACGATTTCCTTTCATCTCCTTGTCGTTTCATTGTTCTTGATTCTTCCACATTGGTCAGTATCATAATCTGTGGAGCTGAAAAAAAAGTAATTAAATAATTAAATAGTCATTAATATTATGAGTGGCATGTTGTAGCTGCTATAAGCTTACACGCTTTGTTCCGCATACAACCTAAGCCCTACATTTGAATTTCGGATGAGCTGGACGTTGTAGTTTAGAACGATCTGAGGATGTGCGTTGTGCGTCACCCGTTGGGCTGTAGCGTGGAAAGCAGTACAATCTGTCCTGGTACTTGGACTCGGTTTGAGAAGTACGGGACTTATCACATCAGCTGTCTCATAAACTAGTCATGAACGTAAAAAAGGAGAGTTTTATTCATTAACCTAATAAAATTCAAACTCTTGGTGGTGTAAGTGCGAGAGTTACTTGAGGAACGAATGCTCCAGTGTAGGCGAACCGACGACGTAGACGTTTGAGACTCGGGAGTCCCGTGAAGGCGTAGGATGTGCGGTTGTGAATTCTTGATACACTTTGTTTTCTTTATAATTTCCTGTATTCGGCACGGTTTGTTTCCGAAACAGGAAGTACCTAATTTCATAGAGTGGCTTGGGGTTTCCAAACCGAATAAATAAAATTTTAATCAGTTTGCTTCCCAAAAATTCTCTTTCACAGAATTTATGCCGTTCAATTTACTGAGTCCCATAAAGAAACGAGAGATGAATAATTACTACACGAAATCCGCGCGTCTTTCGAGTGTCTGTCGCTAGGACAGCACACTGTCTACAGTCAGGTGAATGAAGAGATTAAATTTGGGGCGGACAAACGCAACGACTTTTCAGAGAAACGAGTCTTCTACACACCACGGGAGGTGACGATGTCCAACCAGCGCGCAATGAACAGAGTCGTCGGGGATGTCCAGAGCACCCTAGTAAGCGGAATTCGTTTTGTTAACCCCAAAATAGAAAACGTTTAAGTTGAGGGTGAGCTATTGGGGCTTCAGGAATGCGACCGATATGACATTTAGTACATCGTATGGGATGCGACCGATCTAAAATGGAAATGCAAGGTTACCAGCACACCTGATAAGAAGCCACTACCACTGAACTTGTTGGCAGGTAATCAGTAGGCTGAAGTCCTTGCAGTCTTTGTAGATGGTAGGGATAGAGGAGCTGTATGTAGAGGACTCGCTACCCTGTGTCCTGTGGCACTCCCTCATGTGTGGCTATTCTCCTTGTGCTCGTCTCTGAATTTGCAGAGTTTACATCACGGTTTCTCAGTTTTCGTTGAGGCATTAACAGTGTTCGTGATGGCCCACACCTTTCATGCCGCAATTAAATGTACCATTTTCTATCAGCCATCTGTCACTGGCGGAAAAAGTTTTCCGTCTGGAATTCGAAGATGCGGGAAGTGGTTTGGTGCATGCGACGTTATTCATTTTCGTTGCCAGAAAATCGGCCAAACATCAGATGCATGTCGGCCTTTCAGCGTGTACAAAGTCTAGCTACTCGGCCTTATCACAAGTGTGACACTTTGCGCGGAGCAGGCTGATGTACCTGGCTCCCTTGACACTGCGAAGGTTACTGCGTTGAAACACAAGGTGGACACTCTGATAACCTTTTGTGACCTTCTGGGGTCCGTAACTCGGAAGTCTTACTACAGAAGACCTCTATTCGTGTAAAATTTGTTTCTGTTGTATTGGGACGTAGATTCATCCCGTGGAATTTAGCCGTTCGTATTTCGTTCATCCTGTAAACTTTCGTGTGAATCAGAAAGAACCCGTTGAAAATAACAAGAGCAATTGTGTGACTTCAGGCAACACCTCTGACGCCGTTTAGTTTTGTAACAGTTACAGATGTTCAGCGGGTTCGATTCCCGATGGGGTCACTGGAGTTTTTCGTTGACATAGTCCTTCCGGCCTCACTGTGGCCCTGGGGTCGAATCAGCCAGTAACAGAAATGAATACCACGAATATTTCCTGGGGAATAAAGGCGGCCGGTGCGTAGGGCTGGCAACCTTACTATCTTCATGTGTCATTTGTCCAGATATCTTGGTGCCTCAGCCTCCTGGAACCCTATGGGTCTGTAATAGGCCTGAACAGGGATTGCTTTACTTTTTGCTGTGCGTTGCACGTGAAATTCACACCTTACACGTTATTCATGACGTATGGGGTTGTCATTAACTGTCGAAAGTATGGGAAATATCTCTACCGATTGAATTTACACAAATAAAGCAGTTTATGCTAAAACGCGCTAGTTGATTTCTTGAGGGACCTCGCGTCTCAAAGAAGATGGATTCAGACAGCAACGGAGGATTCCATGAAGGTACCAGGCATAAGAAATTGGAAAAGAGAAGCACTATAAAAACAAGTGTGTAGAGGAGGCCGGGGCGCGATAAGAAGAATAAGAGACCGGGTTATAGAAAATCGCGTAAAAATGGTAGGGCTTATGGAAGATATAGGACACACTAGTCGCTGAAATGGCGTAATAGCCAACATGCTTATATGGAAGTTCACTTTATACAAACAGCGTTCATCTATTAATCAATTGCGTTATAGCGAATTCGCGTTAACGAAATACGCGTAACAGCAGAACTGACTCTAATGGAAATATTACAAGCGAACACAAAGCCAGTGTAGTAGATAAGCCGGATAGTGCTCAGTGCCTTGTGGTTCTTCGAAACTATGTTTAATAAGCAATCTTAACAAGGTTTGGCTCCTGATCGAAGTCCGCAGTCTCTAAATGACTGTGTTGCTCTAACTGTCTCATACACCCACTATATTTTTTTTAATTGATTAAATATTTCCCGGAAGGAGCACCAGCATGTGTTACCTGCAGTTTTACCCTGCATATACGTTCTGTATTAAACGTAATAACGGTTATGCCAATTTTGGACAGCCGTTCTATACTTGTTGAAATAGTTGACTTTTATCTACCCTCTCTTTCTTCCCTTTACATTTTGAAGGAATAAATTTTATTTGGAAAATGATATAAACTCTACAGAAGGTGCATTTAAGAAATTCTTCTTAGTCTTAGATAATTCACAGTGCCGTAATCGGCTTCGATAGATCTGGATATTTGTGAATGACAAAACTGACAAGAAGATAATAGATACCTTACACACGAACATATGTAGACAACGCGACTGAAAAATTCAGACAAAGTCAGTACAAATGAACCCAGGAAGTCTGAGATTCTCATACTGGCCGCTATGAATATATCTGTCGTATTGGATGTGATGCCGTGTAGTCTGGTAGAGGGTGCCGACGTTTCATTAAGAGGGCCATGATTTGTACTGATTACACAGGCAGCAGGTTTTGCTTTAGTTATCTTCTACCTCATCTGCTACGATAATTGAGGCGCCGAGTTCGTTTGAAACGTCATTACACTTCTACACTCATCTGCCCTGATGACTGAGGCAGCAAGCTCTCCTGAAACGTCAGTATACATCTGCAGTAATCTGTCGTGATGATAGAAGCAGCAAGTTGCTTTGAAACGTCAGTACACTGTAGCACTCATCTACCGTGATGATGGAAGCAGCAAGTTTCTTTGAAACGTCCGTACACTGTAACACTTATCTACCGTGATGATGGAAGCAGCAAGTTGCTTTGAAACGTCCGTACAATGTAGCACACATCTACCATGACGATGGAAGCAGCAAGTTGCTTTGGAACGTCCGTACACTGTAGCACTCATCTACCGTGATGATGGAGGCAGCAAGTTACTCTGAAACGTCGTTCCGCCAGCTGCACGTGTTTTGTTTTGCCAGCTCCGCAGTGAAATGAACGCATTACAACTTCGCTGTAATTAAATAATTTTCGAATTTCTTCGGAAATAATTAGCAGAAAATTCATATTTGTAAGGAGTGTCATTAGTGGTAATTAGTACTAACTGGCAGTTCGACGCGGCAACGGACTGGTCGTTGGACAATTGTAGGCGCTCTGTCCTTTTTGACTTCGTTAGTTTGCCTGAAGCGACTGAAACTCATCTTGTTCGTGTGTTTCTTGATTAAGTCTAGAAGAGAAGAAGGTGAAGTTGATTGAAACACGTTTCTGCAACCAGTATAGTTTAAAAACAGAACCGTGCTGTTTACAGATTTACATTAATGGTCTTCTGGCCGATAAGACGTAAGTCAATTAAATTTTAACGTAAAGACTGTTCCTTGTTCTTATTTGCTGAAAAGTATGATTTTTTGTATAAAGAAATAGGCCTATATTATGGGTACGCGGTGGCGCAGTTGATTGAGGCACTGAGCTACAAGCTACAAGTTCGTGGGCTTGACTCCCTTTGGGGTCATTGGGATTTTTCATTGACTTAATCCTATAGGACTCAGCCTCTAACAGAAAGGCGCACCAGGAGTATCTTCCGGAGGGTAAAGACGATCGTTGCGTAGAGCTGACAACCTTGCCACCTTCATGAACCGAGTGTCAAGAAATTCTGGGAGTCTCAACTTCCTAGAGCCCTCAAAGCCTGTCCTGCCCTATGTAGGGTTTGCTTTACCAAGAAGCCAGTGTTATGATTTTGCTACCGAAGTCAGTTTAGTTTGAAATTTTTTGACACGGTAGGAGCAACGCACTGCTAGAAATGGAAAATTTTAACAACCGAACACCATCCTAAAAAAAAAAAAAAAAAAAAAAAAAAAAAAATAAATTTTTAAAAAAAAAAAAAAAAAAAAAAAA
>Ga0123355_10017224_pt1 | contig 11411 bp, 9 predicted proteins | sample TergutEmb28metaG_3_FD_89872 | JGI IMG/M metagenome (GOLD analysis project Ga0123355, IMG submission 89872) | Embiratermes neotenicus P1 segment gut microbial communities from Petit-Saut dam, French Guiana - Emb289 P1 | ecosystem: Host-associated > Arthropoda: Insects > Digestive system > Gut ...
CAATTCAGCTATTGTTCAAATATTTAACCTTTCCGCAGAACAGGGCATTACCTCTTTCTTCGCGCTTACGCAAGATTACGCCACAGCAGGTATGACCCAAGCAGAGATAGATGCAATAGGGTTTGCCGCATTTGAGAGACGCAATACAGGCATATTTAGCATGATTATGCAATATATCAGCCCAGAACAAAGCGTCTATATATTAAGACGCGCCATAGAAGAACGCCAAACTGCTTTTGTCTCGCTTTTGCTTTAGAAAACCAAATAAAAAAGCCTTAGATTGGGTTTTTATAACCAATCCAAGGCTTTTATTTTCCTATTTTACTATAATTTTGTTACAATACTCCTTGCAAATGTCTCAAACTCGCAAGCGTTTCAAAGTAACTGTTAATGTACCATCATTGTGTTTAGTAATTTCTACTTGCTCACCATCAATGGCTAGTTCGGCTGGAAATTTAACTTCCACGCCATTATCAGCCTTAATCCGCTGTGTACCAAACTGTTGTTTAACAAATTTTGCACCCAATGGCATATCGGCAACAATACCCGCTTCACGCATGGTATGTACAAATTCTGCCTTAATGCCATCATCAGAAAAGGCACGAGCGGCTACATTATCCATAGAAACAACACCATCAGCTTCCTCAGCTTCTTCAGTCATAGCAGTTTTGACCATTGCCCGCAAATGGTAATCATCTTCACAATATCCATGGATAAATTCATCGGCAACCTCGTTGATAATTTGAGCCGTTTCCTTACGCGAAGGTGCTGTTTCACATTCAAGGAATAACTCAGAAAAATAATTGGTGGGTGAACCATCCACTAAGTGAGGCTTTTCAATTAATTTAATCATCATGGGGTCAAGAGGGATTAAACAAGCTTCTTCCACTTTTCCGCCATCAAACGGAAGTACAGCAGTGTATTTGACCAGTTGATTATCTGTGCCTTCATTAGTACGATGAGTGAAGCATTCCTTGTAATTTAGCTTGAGTACAGCAAAAAAACTGTCATGTTTAACTTCAAAGTTAACAATCAATAAATCGGCTGGGGGAATATCTACATGCTTATTGATGATTTCAGATAGACGCTCAGCTATTATTTGCGCTGTTTCTTTGAAATTTGTGATTCCGCTCTTGTAGCCTTGCATGGATTGATATATCATTGAGTCCGGGCTAAAAGTTGCCTCGCGTGTAGCGGGATTATTAAATAATTTTTTTACGTGCTTGCCAATAAAAGCTTCGCAAACCTCGCTGTCAATGTCCAATTCGTTTACTGAAAATAATGAAGGATTTCCGTCATTTTTCAGTATATGCAAAATAGCATTCTTAATTTGCATTGTTACCTCCAATAGAAAATTTTATAATATTCTTGCAGCTATTACTATACTACTTAAGGGTACAAATTGAAAATCCTCACATTGGATTCAATTTGTGATTGAAAGTAGTATAAGGCGTGTACCCACTAACTAGAATTATCGAACGCCTTTTCAGGGCTAAAATGCCCATTTGCGACAACGAAATCATTTTCACAATTGCGAACTCCGCTCGCGGCGAATAAGGTTGCGAATATAGCGTTCACTAAAACTATACTGTTGTACCAATTCGCGGATGTTGTGTCCGTTGTATAGGCGCAGAATATCCTGCTCCAAGCATTGACAAAAAATCGTCCGCAATCGCGGCACATACACGCTTGTACCACTAAATGTGTTTGAAAAAGCACAAATTGCATCAAAACCTTCCATGTCCATCATTGCATCATAGGGAGGCAATATATAGTCCCTATAGCGTTCGGCTGCCAGCTTAACTGTTGTGTCATTCATTCTAAAACTCCTCTCTGATTACGATGCATTTAGCATCATTAACATAATATGATATTGCGAAAATATGTTCGTATATATATTATTTCCAATATGAAATTTTGTCAATACCCATTCATAGTTTTTTATCAAATTTATCAAATGATTCTTATGAAACACAAAAATTCCCACCGTGGTTAATGCCTCAGTGGGAATTTTTCAGAAAAGGTCTAATAGGAACACGCAGTATGCTTTGAAATCGGCAAGGTCAAAAAAAATCAAAAAAACTTATCTACTGCTACACGTTCTACCTGCAAACAAGCCTTATACCGTTCCATAAATGCGGTAAATCCTTTTACATCAAGGGGGTCGGGGGATATGCAAGTACTTGGGTGACTGGAAAACACATTATCTTGTAAAAAATCACCAAGCGCAATATCTTTGTGGCTCAAATATGAAGCCAACAAAGCTATGCCCCAGGCACCTCCTTCTCCTGCGTTACCCATAACAGTAACAGGGACATTTAATGCACCTGCCATAAGTTTTTGGCCAACTCCTTCCGTTTTGAAAAAGCCGCCATGTCCTAGCAATTGTGTAAGTGTTACTCCTTCCTTTTCTAATATATCCATACCCAGCTTTAGTGTGGCCATCACTGATAATAGCATTGTTCTCATAAAATTCGCCAAAGTAAAGGAACTTCCAGGCAAACGCATAAATATTGGGCGGCCTTCTTCAAATCCTGTATTATGTTCCCCTGATAAGTAGTTGCAAGCCATAAGCCCACCGCCGTCGGCCTCGCCTTGCAAAGCAGACATATATAGTTGCTCATATAGAGTGCTTAGAGATATTGATTGGTTGGCTGATAGTGAAACTAGTTCATGGAACATTTGTATCCAACCATCCAAATCAGAAGTGCCATTATTGCAATGAACCATTGCCACAGGCTTGCCATCTGGCGTTGTCACCATATCCAACTCGGGATACACTTTTGAAAGAGCTTTTTCCAGAACAACCATTGCAAATATAGAAGTGCCAGAAGATACATTGCCTGTACGGGCAGATACGCTGTTTGTTGCAACCATGCCTGTACCTGCATCACCTTCAGGCGGACAAAAAGAAATTCCCGGTCTTAGTACACCACTAGGGTCAAGCAATTTTGCCCCGGCTTCTGTAAGTTGTCCGGCACTTTCACCCGCAATTGATACCTTTGGCAAAATATCTTGAAGCTTCCAGCCAAAGGAGTTGTCTGTAACAAGGCCAGTGAAAATCCCCATCATATCATCATTATAGCCAAGTTTTTCACTATCAATAGGGAACATACCTGAAGCATCACCGATTCCTAAGACCCTCTCGCCCGTAAGGCTCCAATGAACATATCCCGCTAGAGTAGTTATCAAGTCGATATTTTTTACATGTTCTTCTTCGTTAAGAATAGCCTGATATAAGTGGGCAATACTCCAACGCAATGGTATATTACAACCAAATCGTTCTCCCAAAATGCCTGCCGCTTTACCTGTACTGGTATTGCGCCATGTACGGAATTCTGTAAGTACATTTCCAGCCTTGTCTATAGGAAGATAACCATGCATCATTGCTGATATACCTATTCCTGAGATTTCTGAAAGCGGCTTGCCGTAAAGCTCTCCATAGTTTTTTGCAAGGTCAGCATAACTTGCTTGCAATCCAGACCATACATCGGCCAAATCGTAAGTCCACACACCATTTACTAGCTTATTTTCCCAATTGTGGTTGCCTACCGCTATCGGCTGGAATTTTTCATCAATCAGAACCGATTTAATGCGGGTGGAGCCAAGTTCAATACCTAGATTTAGCTTTCCAAATATTTTGGCCGTTTGCTGTACATTTGCCTCCATAAGTCAATCGCTCCTTTTCCGTTTATCGCTATATTACTTGAGGGAACAAATTTTATTATACCACAAACTTCAAAAACAAAGGCTTGATATCCGACAGATATCAAGCCTTATGATTTATCTTATACTTTTGTATATTTAGTACTCTAAATTGCGGAATGAGTAAAGCAGGCAATTGCACAAGTTGGGATTACGCATACTGCGCCCAGAGGGTTGCCAAAAAATCCGCCACATTCGTTGTCTACGATACCTGTACTAGACATGAAATCAGTACAACTACTTCCAATTGGGCAAGCTGGGGGTGCCCCAATGTCTGCGAGCAGACGCACACAATGGCCATCAACGGTCAATAATACGCCCGTAAAACCATTTCCAGACAATCCACCGCTGGTGGTAAAGATTGTGACTGTTTGCCCAACATAACGACACATACTTTCTACTAGGCAAGAAACGAAGCTCTCCATTTATATCCTCCTCATATTTTGTGATGTTTAGAAGTTGTACACTTCTGATTTTATATTATGAGGCTTGGTTCAAAAGAGTGACAGGCATTTTGGAAGCTTTCACGCACAATTGCAAAAAACCGTGGGAACACACCTTATGCTATTAATATATTGCAAATCCAGCCTTTTTAGTTTTGCAGTAGGTATATTCTATGAAATTTTCCAAGGAACCCTTCCTTTTTTGCCGAAATTGCTGTAGTATACGGGGAAATAGTGCATTGTGTAAAGCACATAAGAAGAAAGGGCGGTGTACAATGCAAGAAGAATATGCCATAAGCTTTATCATTCCCATAGACTACAAATATGCGGCACGTACTGAAGGTGTACTTGGCCAATGCCTAGATAGTATTTTGGAGCAAGATTTTAGCCTATTTGAGATTATTTTTGTTAATATTGGGCGAGAAGATGATATGCCTGATATTAGCGCGCCGTTTGTACGTAGGGATTCAAGGGCAAAATCCTTGCATATAGACAGGGACAACGATTTTATGGAATACAAGGCATTTAATGTGGCCGTTCAAGAAGCCTCTGGAAGGCATGTTATGATGTTGCCCCCTGTGGACTATCTTGCAGAAGAAGCATTGGAAACAATAGTTGTTGGAGGCAATGACATTGTTTTTATGAAAACCAACATTGCAGGTATCAATAAGGAGGACTTGGATGGATTCACCAATAAACGGATACTACGTAACTTAGGAGATAAAATCATGTATGGCTTTTTAGGGCCGAAATTGATTAGACGTAATTTTTTGATTGAAAATAATATCCGCTATATAGAGGACATAACCCCTGAAAATCCTTTATTTGTTCAAATGGATTTTCATCGGCAGTTGTATTTTAGTGCCCAAAGTTTTTGGATAACAGATTATCTTTGTTATGGGCTTACGCCCGTTAAAAAAACCAGAAAATCAAAAAAAGAATCAGTACCAGAAGAGGAATTTAACAAGATATTGGTAGTACTGTCACGTTGGATGGGACAGGACGATAGGCGGACAATGCATCACTGGATGGCTTCTTTATACAGAGAAGGTTTGTTGCCTGCCTATGCAAAAATGCCACGAAAACTTAGAGTGGCATACCAAACAAATGTACATGACTTCCGTTGGCTGTTAGACATACAAAGCAATCGTCCTTCAAAATTTGCTAAATCTGTATCCAATATGTTTGGCTTGGGAGTAGCTTCACAAATGCTTAGGTTACGTCATTCATTACCTATAATTTATTCAAGCGTACCCAAAAGCAAAAAGAAAGTAGATGACGAAGATTGAAATTTGGAAAACATAACCATGTAAATCAAGTAAAAAATAGGAAAAAAGTTGCTGTCAAATATCGACACCACAATCAATATAGCCCGAATTATGCAAGCCTTGTACGATTCGTCTGTTAAAAGCAAGGAGATTGTATTATAAGGAAAAAAAGTGTATTATTAGTTCTGTGGAATACTTCCATGGATTGGTTAAAAGTGGCAGGCTTGGATATACTTTTTGTATAGGATATTCCAGAAGAGGGAGAGTACTACATGTTTTCTAGCGATTTAGGCATCGATTTGGGCACCGCCAATACATTGGTATACTTAAAAGGCAAGGGCGTTGTACTTAACGAGCCATCCGTCGTGGCCATAGACACGCAAACTAAAAAAGTTATGGCGGTGGGCGACGAGGCAAAAGAAATGATTGGACGGACACCTGGGCATATTATGGCAATGCGCCCTATGCGTGACGGGGTAATCGCTGATTTTGAAGCTACCCGCGCTATGCTTAAACATTTTATTTCAAAGGGACGTGCAATGCATCGCATTTCCCGAACCCCGCGGATAGTTATCTGTGTTCCCACAGGAGTTACTGAAGTGGAGAAACGAGCCGTTCTTGAATCTGCTATGATGGCTGGAGCAAGGGAAAGGGATGCTTTCCTTATAGATGAAGCCAAGGCAGCCGCAATAGGCGCGGGTCTTCCGGTAGAAGAACCTACTGGGAGCATGGTAGTAGACATAGGTGGTGGCACCAGTGAAGTTGCCGTTATTTCCTTAGGGGGCATTGTCACTAGCAAATCTCTAAACGTTGCTGGTGACGAGTTGGATGAGGCCATTATTACTTATGTTAAGCGGGAATACGGCGTAGCTATAGGCGATCGCACCGCAGAAAGTTTGAAAATAAGCATTGGTTGTGCATTCAACCCCAATGCTGATGAACAAAAGGAGGCACGCGGACGCGATTTGGTGACAGGCTTACCCCATACTCTTACACTTAGTGCAAGTGAAATTGCCCTAGCCATTTCAGAACCTGTAGCCGCCATAGTAGATGCCATTAAATACACATTGGAGAGAACTCCGCCGGAACTTTCGTCGGATGTTATGGAATCGGGGATTGTTCTAACAGGAGGCGGTGCTTTGTTGCGTGGCTTAGATGAGCTTATTTCCCATGAAACTGGGATTGCAGTAAGAGTTGCCGAAAATCCGTTACATTGTGTGGTGAATGGTACAGGTGTTGTAGTAAATCATTTGAAACAATTGCAACACTTGTTAACCACAGCCAAGACTCTTAGGGTGTGAGTAAATGGGATTCTTGTACAAATACAAGAAAGCATTTTTGCTGTTTGGCATGGGGCTTTGCATAGTAGCTATTTTTATGACTACAAACCCTGGATATCGCCCGACTTTTATTATTCAAGGGCTGGGTTATGTTATTGTACCCTTGCAGACAGGTTTTACTGCTGTAACTAATTGGATGGGAGGCGGTATGTCCCTTTTGGTGGATGGCCGTCACCTTCAAAGAGAAAATGTTGAACTGCGAGAACGTATTGCTTGGTTGGAAACTGAAAACCAACGCTTGCGTATGGCCGGGGCTGAAAATGAACAACTCAATTCGTTGTTGCAGTTGCATCAGAGATACGGAGAGCTGCCCACCATAGGGGCAAATATCATTGCAAGAAATATTGAAGCTTGGGAAAATGATTTTACAATAAACCGAGGCGAAAACCACGGCTTAGAACGTGGCATGGCAATACTAGGCACCGGGGATACAGGCGGTGGACTGGCTGGATATGTATGGACGGTATTTCGCAATCGTGCCCATGTTATTCCTATTATTGACGACCGTTTTAACGTAGCGGCACAAAGTGTTCGTACAGGAGATACTGGAGTTATTCGCGGCGATATTTCTCTTATGCAAAGTGGCTTGGTACGCATGGATCATATTAGCCCTGAAGCACAGATTATGCGTGGGGACTATATTATGACTTCACCATATAGTGTTGTATTTCCACCTGGCGTTTTGATAGGTGAAGTGGTTGAAATTTGGCCTGCGCCTGTAGGTTTTGGGCAATATGCTATAGTGCGTCCTTTTGCGGATGTATCGCGTTTGGAAACGGTATTGGTAGTTAATGAACTATTTGCTTCAGACAACGATGAACCGGAGGAAGAGTAATGCGTCTAATTGCCATGGCCGTTTTGATTCTGTTTAATTTTGTGTTACAGTCCACGGTGTTGACCCGTCTTAATGTTTTTGGGGTACAGCCTGACACTGCAATTATATTTATTGTGGGCTATGGCATCATGCGTGGCGATGTAGAAGGGGCTATTTTCGGTTTTTTTGCTGGGCTTGCCCATGACATATTTGGAAATAATTTTATTGGAATGTATGCTATGTTGGGTATGTTGATTGGTTATTTTGCAGGTAAACCCCTTAAGGATTTTCTGCATACCAATCACATAATGCCATTTTTTATGATAATAGTTGGGACATTTGCTTACCAATTCGCGTTGTTCCTGCTTTATGCTTTCATCTTTCTTACGATGGACAGGGCTCATCCTATTGATTTATGGCGACATTTTGGTTCTATAATCTTGCCAACAACAGTTTATACTGCTCTATTTGCAATGCCGCTGTATAGGTTCTTGTTTTGGGTTAATAAAAAGATTGAATATTACGAAGGCGGCAGAAGTAGATTTTTTGATAACACATAGAAATAAAAACAGAAATAAAAACAGGAATTAAGGCAAAAATTAAAGGGGTGTGATTCCATTGATAGAAATTATTGCTGAGGGGGCAAAGGCGGTCTTTAAGTTCTTGACCGACCGTGTTGTGTGGATGGTGGCTATTACTACAGTGTTGTTTGCTTTGTTATTTGCACATTTGTTTAATTTGCAAATTGTACGCTATGGTGAATTTGTAGCGGCTCCGCCCGTTACTACTACTGTTCGGCAAACGTTGGCGGCACCACGTGGCAATATTTATGACCGATTTGGACGTCCTCTTACGGTTAACAATACTGCATACATTGTTGTAATAGACCCAACTCATGCAATCACCAACCCAAATATCAATGAGGCAATGTATCAATTGACTCGTTTGTTTGAGCGTAATGGCGAGAATTTTGCAGATGAATTCCCAATGACAAGAGAATGGCCATATGAATTTACTATAAGGCTTGGGGCACCGGAGGAAACGCGACTTGCATGGGAGTATCGCTGGAAAGATGATATGGCTATTCCTGACCCGCGTAATGCTACTGCTGTGGAATCTTTTGAATATCTGCGGGATTGGTTTAATATTGACCCAGAACTTTCAAATGAAGATGCTCGTCGTATACTCAATTTTCGCACTCAGATTTTTAGGCAAAGATTTATGCGTGACAACCCAAGAATTGAGGTTGCTACAGATATCTCTCATGCTACAGTAGTAGCTATAGAGGAACGAAGTGATTTATTTGTAGGCGTGAGCATTGAGAGGATGACTTTGCGGTCATATCCTCAAGGGTTGTATTTTGCTCATTTGTTAGGTTATACAGGCCGTGTTAATGCCGAGCAGTTTGCAACTTTTCAGCATTTGGGCATTACCGACTATGACCATATTGGACATACAGCACTAGAACGTGCAATGGAACCATTTTTGCGTGGACAAAACGGTTTGCAAGTGGTAGAGGTAAATCCTTCCACAGGTCGGAGGGTAAATGACCAATTTGTTGAATTTACCCCACCAATACCAGGTAATGATGTTTTTTTGACCATCGACATTGAAATGCAAATTCGCACATATTATATAGTCAAGGAGCATTTGACCACCATTGCTATTGGGAAAATTAGGGGACAGGGTAATGAGCGTGCTGTGCCTCCACAACGGATTGCATTTAATCTTGTTCGGGGCGGCTGGCTTCCGGTACGTGATGTAATGGAAGCTGAACTGGGAGGTGACGCATATAGGTTGCGTCAATATGTGTTGGATCGTTTCCCAGAGGCTACTCCTAGAGACCAAATCCAAGTTCATAGCCTTTTGTTAGAAGGAGTTAACTCAGGGCGTATTTCACCAAATGATGTGCTTCTTGCTATGGTAGATTTGGGGATTCTTTCGGATTATAATGATTTTTCTGCAAGGGTACGAGTGGCCAACGCAAGGACGCTTCCTGAGTTGTTTGTTGAAAAGTTGGAAATGTGGGAATTGACCCCTCAGATGGTCAATATTGACCCTGCCACTGCTCAAGTGACAGTGGTATGCACTCATACTGGAGCTGTGTTAGCCGCTGTTTCATACCCATCTTTTGACAATAATATGCTGGCCAACTTTATTGATGCTGAATATTATTTCCGTGTCAACACCTTAGACCCTACTACACCGTTGGTCAATCGTCCTTTTATGGAGCCAAGGGCACCTGGTTCTACATTCAAGATGTTTACAGCGGCGGCTGGGTTGGAACATGGGGTAATAACACCCCGTTCTACTATTACTGATAGGGTACGGTTTACCAGAGCTGGTAATCCACCGGCACATTGTTGGTCTCCTAGTGGACATGGAGCTATCAATGTTATGCAGGCTATAGCAGTTTCTTGCAATTACTTTTTCTATGAAACGGCTATGCGTCTTGGTAGCAATCGTTTTGAACGTATTGATAATTTGAATCGTTATATGGCGTTTTTTGGTCTGAATTCTCCTACTGGTGTAGAAATTGGGGAATTTGCCACTACATTTCCAGAGGGGCAGGATGTAATGGCTTCCCCGGCTTTCAAAGAATTTAATGCAAGGCAACGTAATGAATTTGCTCTACCAAGTGACTGGGAATGGCGTGATGGTGATACTATACGTGTGGCTATTGGACAAGGACAAAACAACCTTACATCGGCCACAATGGCACGCGCTATGGCGCAAATTGCCAACCGTGGTGACCGTTATCCCTTGCATCTGGTAAGCCATATAGTTAATCATCAAGATGAAATTGTTGTACAGGCAGAACGAGTGCCAGATCAGCTTGATATGGAGCTTTCAGAAAGTACATGGGATGCCCTTCATGATGGAATGTTAAGAACTACTCGCAGCGGTACAGCCAGCCGTAATTTTAGCGGATTTCCAATTGCAGTAGGTGGCAAAACTGGAACGGCAGAACAGGTAGTAGGGCGTCCAGCGCATCAAAGTTTTGGAGGTTTTGCACCTTTTTATGACCCACAAATTGCTTTGTTTGTAACTGTACCATTTGGCACCACACAATTAATGCCAGGTTCTGCAACAGTAATAGGGCGGGAGGTATTCCGCGCTTTCCTAGTACCAGAAGTTAATATTGAACATCCGCAACAAGTAAATACAATGAGACGATAGAAAAATACAGTGGCAATATTAAAGGCAACAAGTAAGAGGCGATAATAATGAGTCATCCGACGTTAGCCCATCACAATGCGGTAATCCTAAAAGGACGCCGTGAGGGCATTAGCATAGAACTTGACCCCTACATGCCCTTTCCAGAGTTGATGCAACATTTTCATAATAGGGTAGTGGATGCTAAGCAGTTTTTTGCTGGAGCCAAGTCAAATGTAGTATTCAAAGGCCGTACTTTGACCGATTCAGAGGAACGTGCCTTGCTAGACGTAATCGCCGCCGAAACCACTCTTGATGTACCGTTTGTAACACAGGAAGGGTTCCGCCCTGTCGCTAACCCTTCCTTTACTACAAATATAGGAAATAGTTCGCCCTCACACTTGCCCCACAATGTTCAAATTACGGCGTATCACCAAGGTGGGTTAAGAGGCGGGCAATCCATCCGCTATAGCGGTTCGGTAGTAGTAAATGGGGATGTAAATCCAGGAAGCGAGATAATTGCCAGTGGACATATAATTGTACTTGGCGCGTTAAAAGGTATGGCACATGCGGGTTCTACCGGGGATGAAACCTGTTTTGTATCTGCATTAGTATTTATGCCAACCCAGCTTAGAATTGCCAATATAATTACTTATATCCCAAATGACAAGATGAACAAACGCCC
>Ga0123355_10017225_pt1 | contig 11410 bp, 3 predicted proteins | sample TergutEmb28metaG_3_FD_89872 | JGI IMG/M metagenome (GOLD analysis project Ga0123355, IMG submission 89872) | Embiratermes neotenicus P1 segment gut microbial communities from Petit-Saut dam, French Guiana - Emb289 P1 | ecosystem: Host-associated > Arthropoda: Insects > Digestive system > Gut ...
AGTTTCTGTGTGGTTGGGTTGGAGTGGTATCCGTGTTGCAGGCTGAAGCTTCAGCCTGCAACACGGATACCACTCCAACCCAACCACACCGAAACTCCAACACACATCGAACCACGAACAATACGACCAATGTAGTAATTCAACAGAATAGACGCAAGCGCCTGATGATGGATATATTAATGTCCGAAACATGTTGAGCACATAAGAAGTGAAATAAAATAACACGTGACATCAAGTTGGTCTTTTATTCTTCATCTGAGATCTGGATGTTTGGGTGGCCAGTGTTGTGGACCACCATGATGAATGAATGACAGTACGATTTTGCAAATGTGTTGGTCTCTTTGTTAAATTGAAGGGAGGTCATTTTGGACGTGTTTTTGTTGTAATAAGGAAATGGTAAGCCCGTAAACACTGAGAGTATGACTTATGTTTTATGACGTTTCTGGCTAGCATTCTCTCAGGAATGATATTAAAAAATGTAGCATCGAATCAAACTTTATATCTGAGTGCGATAGGATGTTTTGGCTCTGTTAACAGCTTCTTAATTTATCTGTAGGGACTGTTGGATACGGAAATGTCAGTAACCTAATGTGTTCGTTTATTATGCAAAACAGATGCATAAAATAAGGTGCATTTGGTTGGTATAACAAACGAATACATTAACCCGAAATGCACGGAATGGTCCACTATAAAACCTGTCAGCTAATTTGTGTCCCAATCAACTTTCGAACCCCGTGCCTTCTCAGTGCTCCTTCCTTCTACGGAACAATTTGTGTTGCTGTGTTGCTCCGTCGTAATATTTGGCGCTGTGGCAACGATCCGTTAAGAGACCGGAAGAACACGTATCGAACTGAAAGAAACGGAGGCAGAATGGCTGCGAAGATAATCATGTATCGCGGCATATTCTTAGAGTAATGACAAAACTATCTGTGGAAATCCATCATAAATCTGTATAAGGCCATGACAGGGTCATTACTTTGTTCCGTCTTGTTAATGTTTCCGGTGCGCAGGTGCCTGTATGACGATGTGGTCTCGTAAGTAACATTGCGTACCATGAGACAGGGCCTAATGATCGTAACGTGGAGGGACCGTTTCGCTACAAGTGTGGTTTAAACGGCGCTAGGAGTTAGGGAAGACAGGCAGACCCACTCCTTTTAAATTGGTGAGGATGTAAGCGCTGTCTAAGAGATGTTAGTATTAACTAATTTAGAGTTTTTTTTCTAAGCAACCACAGACGTAGGGAGTCCTGGGGGCAGGTCTGCAGTCGCTTGATTGTTGGTATCGTGGGTTCGAATCCCGCTGACGGCATGGGTGTTCGTCTCTTCTGTTGTGTGTTGTGTAGGTAGCGGTCTGTGACGGGCTGATCTCTGTATCAGAGCATAACTACTCTGTGTTTGTATGTGTGTGTGTGTGGGGGGGGGGAGGATACAGGTACCTCAAAACCAGACGGTCTAACCCCGATTCGGCCTGTAGCGCAGCAAAAAGAAAAAAATATATCTCTCCTACGAAGTGGAAGCTGTGAGGTGTGGCAGTTTGTGCAGTCAAGGATTTCATCCACGATTTGGTCTACTTTCTGAATCCTTGACGAGTGTCTAGCAGACTGCACGGGACCAGAATTAGGAATTTTTAGCGCCCTGAGAACCTCAGAACTTAATTTAAGTCTAAATGTGACCAGTTTTATTAACAGAAGAATTGGCTTACTGTTACAACTGTAGTAAATTTAACTAATGTTATTGTCAGTACTAATTGTGATAGTCATAACATCGTTATCAGTTAAGAGGGACGGAAATTCTTCCTTTTGTTGAATTAAAAATCGCAGAATTACAATATACTACGGTACATCTCCACGCTTTCGTAACCTCAGCTTTAGACTGAGGTGAATGATTAGTACCACGCCCCGGCCGCTTTCCTCGTAGCAGTTGAGTATGATTTTGGGTGGGCCCCAGAGTCAGACGGGCGCTGGAGAACAGCAGAATGCATGTGTCTTTCTTGCAGAAAATCAAACCATGATTCTTCGGTTTTTCCGAATCTTAACCTAGTCAACATACCGACCGGGCTGTCCCGGATCCTTGTCCTTAGCCAGCAACATACGTCTTACGATGTTCAATTTCAATTATGAATAGTGACGTAGAAATGATAAGCAAGGAAGCCAATTGGAAATGAATTATGAGACGCAGTTTAAATGCCTTTTTTTCGGCTGGTCCATGGCATGGAACATTTCAGATGAACTACTGTACGAGATCTGTTAAATAGCAGAGCAGAAGTATTTTGTTGAAATCAGTGCTGTAGTTGTGTAAGGCCTTGGTTTCCGTCCTTCATCGAATGGCTGGATGGTCTGAAGGCACGCTTCTGTCGGCCATTGTACGTCCAAAGAGACGCCCATTAGGGGATCACATGGAAATGTATGAAGACCTGTTACTGCAAGATAGGCATCAAAACGTTTTCTGCAGAGCGTTTCCGGAATTCGCCCTTTTGCGTTGCTCACGTGGAGATGTTACTCTGAAAATTTAGTGGCTCGTAGCAATTTTTACCTCGGGCCTAATTCATAGTGCATAATGTTCGCCAACAAACTGTAGCAATATGGACTGCGACACTGTCAGTGCTACACTTCCACTACTGACACTAATGTCGCTTCTGATATATTACAACTACCAAGAGTACTATAAAAGTGTAACAGTATTATCTGTGCTTAATTAGTCACAAAGTAATGAATAATTATGCAGAACGGATTATTGCTGTACGCTTTACTAACTCCGTACCAAATGACAATGATTATAGTTGAGTAAAGAGAGACCAACTTGATGTCACTTGCTTTATTATTTTATTACTTAATGATCAGCATGTTTCGGATGTTAATACATCCTTCCTCAGGAGCTTGCGACTTATGTGTTGAGTTATTTCGTGGGTTTCATTGATCTGGTTCGATGTGTGTTGGTGTTACGTTGTGGTTTGGCTGTGGTGGTGTGATATCCGTATGCAGGCCGAGGCACTAGTGCCTCAGCCTGCATACGGATATCACACCACCACAGCCAAACCACAACGTAACACCAACACACATCGAACCAGATTAATGTAACCCACGAAATAACTCAACACATAAGTCGCAAGCTCCTGAGGAAGGATGTATTAACATCCGAAACATGCTGATCATTAAGTAAAGAAATAATAAAGCAAGTGACATCAAGTTCGTCTCTCTTTACTTAATTATCAAGATGATGCACGGTCCAATAAACATAAGATTGACAATGATTATCTTCACGGTCAATGTTCTTGGCTGACAAGAACAGAGTTTTAGTCTTTTAAGTGAGCCATCCCCGTTGTGCTGCGTACAATCATAAAGATAGGTAGAACAAATTCAAACACAACTTTTGGATATTTTATTGCTAAGGAGTTTTATTCACATAGCGTACCTTAGGGACCTTTTCCCAGACCATCACCTGTTTGATCATATGTCTTACTGGAGGCATCTATACAATACAATATCTAACGAGATCTCGCCAGAAACTGAAGACTTAATACTGCCTATTATATAGTTGCCTCCAATAAGATATATGATCAACCTGAAGATGGTCTGGAAAAAGGCCGAAACACGTAGTTGTTCCTAAAATACGCTGTGTGAGTAAAGCTCCTTAGCAATAAAATATCCACAAGTTGTGTCTGACTTTGCTCTGCCTGTGTTTGTGATAGTTTTTGTCACTCAATGGACCTAACGCATGTGGACCACAAAGCAGCGCAAGTGTCAAGACAAACTCATTTAATTTGCATGAAATAAAATCCTATTCGTCCAGACCGTAACCTAATCACTGCACTAAATTCTACATAAAAATACTTATTTTACTAAATATGTGGTTGGAATTGCCTCACTGGTAGTCACAGTGACGATTGGTCCTGCTGTTGAGATCAACCTTCTTGTCACGTATTCGCGCAATAAAATTGATCAGATGTCTTTGGTTTAAATCTGTGATGTACGCATCCTTCCGTATATGGCGTTACATCCCCTTCTGGGCCTAGTCTCCGTCAAAAGGCGCTTCCATTCCTCCCTATCCTCCGCTCGTCTCCTCCAACCTCGGAATCCTAGGATCTGCAGTACATCCCTCTGGACAACGTCGACCCATCGTGTTCTTGGTTATCACACTGAACTTGTCTAGAAGAATTTCCCATTAAGCATCTTTTTTTTTGGGAGAGGGGGGGGTCCTTTCTTCGTCCATTCCTGCGATGTGACCCGCCCATCCTAGTTTTTTAAATTTAATATCATCACGGTATTTACATCTTTTTAATGACCTTAAATTTCGCTATTCTAGCTATGTTGGCAGTACACTTTCTCTTTTATTAGGCCATATATGCTTCTTAACATTTTCTTTTCAAATGTCTGGAGCATAATGTGATAGTAGGCAACTTTAACCATAATTAGGGGATCAGACGGACCTTTATTGTACATGCCTGTTGTTTTTAATTCGGATAGAGTTTGGAATAATAAGCTACCAGGAATAACTCGTGACTGATCCTAAGTTTTCCCTTAGTCTGGCTAGCAAAATTCGATGAAAGTGTCATCAACAATACCAAGACCGAATCCTTGTCTTGCATTGCCGTTTCTTCGTCTTGTTGAGGCTACGTAACCGAGAATGAAGCAGACTCAGTAAATATTCTAGCAATAAACCGAATAATCCGCGAAATTAGAATGCTTTGAATTTGAAATTGCCTTTCAATTTTGGAGATTTTGGAGTTCCGCGGTGCTGCAGTTGAGGCCTTTTGATGTTACCCTGCCTACGATGATAGTCATTTAATGACGTTTCGGGACATCTTGTCAGTCCCATATCCTAAGGTCAAGCCATTTAACGTATTTAAAGCGCTTTCTTCTCCCGCGCCCTTTTAGTTGTGACATAGATGAAGCGGAAGTTCTGTTAGTTGTGAACATAAAAGAGAGATTCAAGCTTTTGTAGTTATTTTACCTGGGACTGCGCATGCGTATACCTTACTAGGCGTGTCAGCACGATAACGTGTGCCAAAATAAGGACAAACGTGTTGGTATACGAATGATGTCGCTTTTGTCATGTCCTATAACACCGTAGCTGTGTCTTGCGATATTCCGGAGGATGTAAGCTCTGTATGCAGTAAAGCTGCCATGTTCGGGGACAGAATAAAAGATACACCTGTGTTTGAACACTACAACGTGTCTAATTTTATTTTATTTTATTATTTAGACCAACAAATGCACGCTATATTAACAGTAATGTCTATTTCGAAAAGTAATCCGATGTGTTTCGACGCATTTACATCATCTTCAGGGAGTATTTTCTTTTATAGCTAAAGTTACAAAATGCATTTTCTCGGTCCTCATAAGTGTAATATGATCAGAAATGACACAGGCACCCTTAGAGAGTAAACGGTTTTCATTTGTAGCTGGGTATCTTCCAGACGGTAGCCTCTGTAGACCTTTCCTCATTGCCCGTCTCACGTAATATGGGTACCACCGTGCTAGGGGACAAGTTTTATCGGTAAGTGACCTACACGGTAAATAGTAGGCCCTGTCCTTAATGCCATTTTAGCATTTATCGCAATCGTACACACTCTAATATCAATTACAATTACCACGAATTATCATCGAGGGCGCCGTAATGCAGTAAGCGTGTTACTAGATACCGCGCAAGCGCATGCTGTAACACGCTCCATTGCCCCTCTGCAGTTTGCACACGGTTCATTTACCACCCCGGCTCCATAAAGTAGTACAGCCGTAAGTGCACAAACCGTGATGTCAGAGCATACAACCGAAGCATAAAAGAAACAAGATAGTCAATATACTATAACGTAACCGGGAGGCGCGTTCGCGTGACCTTTGTTGCCGTGGAAGAGCAATAAGTTTTATTTATTCTGAGTAGGCGTGTCTGTAGCTTTAGTTATCCAGAATGCAAAGCGCATGCCATTATCCCACTAACGGTATGAATTTTCAGAAAGAAGTTATCAAACATAAAATGTGTGTTTTGATATTCTGTGCGAATTGTGTCTGAAACATTTCTCATTGAAATTTTATCTCGTGTCTCTTAAACTTCTATTTTCCCTTTGTTTCATAGAGAATGTCGCGTTTATGAATAAATAATTTACTTCTCGAATTCGCTTCTCATGTGAATTTGCTTTTTCCAGTTTAAGATGTAGTAGCTAGCTGGAAAGACCTGCAATACACGTCATGCCATTGCATGACACTGAGCTATTAAAGTTTATTTTTAAATGTATATGAAGAAGTTTATTTCGGTATCGCTACTCAGTACTGGATTCTTAGTATTATTAAGGGATCACAAATATTCGTCAATTTTAGGAGAGAAGGGTTTCAAACAGCCGCAGGCTCCATTCATCAATATTAATCAAGAATTATCTCCCCTCCACGCCTCGCAGTCTGATTACATGAATAAGTGCTGATAAACACTCATACTTAAAGAAAAGAAAAACAGTAACCGTAGGCCATTACAGGGGAAACCATAAAGAAGGAAGACACAAGACAGCACAAATAGAAACATTTCCTGCAAAAGTAAAGGAATTTTAATGTGACAACATGTAATTTGGACCAGTAAATTAAAAATATAAGATCACGAGCCGAAGACTTTTCACATGGGGTGAACTACAAAATAGACAATGGAAACTGACCGCTTATTTCCATGTAGTGTCAAGGTTAAGAATACGTGGCGCTACACCTCCGTCTGCCATATGGCTTCGTGTCGTGGAGCTTAATAAAACGCAAGGACAAATTTACGTTCTCGTTGCTCCTACAATAGTACCATAAAGAATTAATGAAAGCTAGGTTACATCAGATTTTTATGAGCTGCCAACTACAGTTATAGCTTTTGAAATATTTTGGATTAGTTCAGCTGCTCTTAATTTCTTTTTGTATACATATTTGATCTGAACAGTTACATGTCCTTGTGTAAATGTGAAATGATTGCAGGTAGGGACTACCAATAAACTTATAAGTAATAGAGTTCTGTTTGGGCAGGTGATCGATGATCAGCTGGTGAATATTCTCCATGTTTTTTTTTTTTAACATGGAGGACCCCATAGCAGCGGATCATTTAACCGATCCTGAGCAAGCTGAATACACACGAATCCTATTTAGGTTTATGAACCATTTTTAATTACCCACTCTATTCAATTGGCTGTCTCTCGCAAGGTTGTTTTTTATCCATTTTCTCAGGCTGTGGTTCTGCACGTAGGCAATTTCTCATCTTCTTGCTTCCTACATGCTCCGCCTAACTCATCCTTCTTTTGATATGATCTTACCTCTTAACAGACCTGTCAGACGAGGGGTTTATTTGTCCTGTATGCAAATTAAACCCTGTGGATTTTATTGCTAATTTCAACTTGGAATTCATATTATTACGGCTTTGACCTTGAATAATTTTCTCCTGTGAGGTGTAACGCCGTGTAGAGTGCCCTAAATATACCAAAGATTGTTTTAAAAGTAGAATGGAGGCAGCAGGTTCATTCTAAAAGTAATTACCTTGCAACCCAAAACAACAGGGCGTCATATCTCAGAAAATAACATTCTTCATCTATATGTTATTTGTAAAATGGTGTATTTGGCGAGTGCCTCGAAAGATATTCTGGTGGAGAATTGTACACCGCAGTTCGACAGGAAATAACTATATTTTGCTGGCAGATTTTATGTTTCCGGGAAGACATAAGTATGTAGGAAACAGTTTGAAGTTTAAAATAGATGTTTTGAAGATTTTTTGTGAACTTGCCTCAAGAGCAGGCTACGTCTGTCAACGTTATTGCCAGCACGGAAATATTTGTCTGTGTAATTTGATATTAGTGTGTAGATGGCTTATCCTCCTTCTACCCTTCTTGATCTGCTACTCATAACGCATTCATGTATGTATATAAATGAGCATCTAAAGTGTGCCTCGAGTACCGACTGACTACAGACACCACACGACCTAAGAGAATTTCCATTGTTTCGGTTGGCCATAACAGTAATGGCGGCATCGATCGAGCTGCTCTCTATGGACCAATCCCCGTGGTGGTGAACAATTGAATGAGCAAGTGCGCGTGGGCACACAGAGGAAACTACGGGAGAGAGAGAGAGCTTGCTTTGGAGTCAAGTCGGTGGATGTTAATTTAATTGGCCACGCCTCCGCTACCGAGTTCAGGCGCTGTGAAATGTTACAGCAGCGATTTTCATAGACTATGTACAGTGCTGTAAATAAACAAGAAATTCTGGGGGTGGATGGAACTTACGAAATTCTCAGAATTAAAATTATTGTGGCACCTGAATCTCAAATTTTCTGGTTCAGAAAACTGATACAGACATGTAATTTATAGAATTATTTAATCCTGTCTATTTGTAGGTTTTGCTTATTTCTTTTCTATTTACATTTTATGCATTTACCAATTAATTTTCATGCATATATTCTCATTAATTTGTTTATCTTTTTTTTTAAAAATAAACTTTCTTGTTTATTACCTGGCTGGCTGTATTAGGTGTCCCACTCAAGTAGGAAAAAAAAACGTTATGTCTCCTGTCTCTCAATATAAGCCTGTGCTAATTTCAACCCCCCTAATTTGAGGCTTAGATTTTTAGGGCCGTATGTGTTCACAGCAAAACTCAAATCTTAATTTCTAAAAATGTCTGATATTTTTATACAATGCATATGCCGTTCCGTATGGTATATAAACTTAATGAGTCTTCGTAGTTCCCTAGCAAGTCTGGTTTCAAAAATAATACGGAATACTTAAGGGTCTAAGCTTATAACACATGAATATATCGGACTAGCAAATATCTAATTTGGAGAATTTGTAATGTACTTATACAGTGCTGCATCAACCAACTGGTACAATATACACGTGGTTAGGAGTCGCTTAAGTTAAGGGCTCTTTTCTCCTTTAGTTTAACTCTAGAGTGAATAGTATTACTAGAAACAAAACTAGTATACGGCACCAAATAAGAAATGTATAAAAAAGGATTCATGTATATTATTATTCTACGAAAACTAAACAGGTTAGTTTATTGCTAAGTTGCAACAGCAAATTTTGTTTATCGTACCATAAGGTCTGTACCACTAACAACTGAAAGGAAAGACCATCAAAATCTTTGTGACCAGAGGTCACAGATTGTTCTTACTTCGCCGTTCTGTTAATGCACCCATTGAAGAAGAAAGTTATTTTTTTTAGTGGGTTTGGAGGAAGAAAGCCTTGTGAGGTATATATGCGAAGGAAGTGTGGCGTTTGTTGGGATTGGAAGAATTTAAATCTGTGGGCAGTCATCATATTGTTGTTCTGACTTTGCATTGTAAATTCAAATATAAAACAGCACCAACAATATGCACATAAAAAGCCTAACAACTTTGTAAGAAGCTACAAAGTGTTCCTAAAATGTGACATGTTTAGGTGGTGGCCACAGTCATCATTAGGGAGGGTTCAATTCTGACAAACACTATTCACTCCATCCTTCGCTGGTAGAAGAAGTCCATTTGTATGCCACGCGGCATTAAACCTACCAAGTAACACAAGACACAAAGTACACTGCAGAGCAAGTGGTGTCATCGGGATGTTCTAACTTTTTCAAAAGATGCTAGATTTCGATGTGCATATTGTTGGTATTTTTTATATCTGTGCAACAGAATTCTTCGTATATAGGAAAATATGAAAAATAAATTATAACTAACTTCGCCTACCGGCGGCGGCCGCTCTGTCGGTATGGTTCGCTCGCGGACTAAAGCCACGGAGTTCCTGTAATAATAAATATTATAACGTGGAAAAGTAATTACAAATAACTTTTATGATGAATTAGTTAGAAATAATTGACTTATCTAGGTAATTACAAAATCTGGTACCAAAATTCAAATTTGTCGCAATTAATGTCCAGGTTCTCAACAAGCCCCTCTTTTTGAAGGTATTGTACAAACCTTAGACTACTTAAGCGTAAAACGCTAAGTTTGGCGGCATCTGTCTAGTAGGCATTGAAGTGACAACAGCTCTGACTTCGACAACAAAAGAACATCAAACGAAAATAAAAAAAAAAACTTCTTCTGTCTCTGTTTCCTTCGTGTTCAGCTGAAGAACCTATTGTGTTTGAAGAAGAAGCTATGAATATTTGAAACAATCGAGTGTGTTGGAGCGAGTAAGGATTATAGTTCCCGAGAAAGGCGTGTCGTAGCGCTACTGTCTCAGAAATCTCCACAAAACTTGAATGGAATCTTGATTATCTTACTTGGCGTAGCGGTTCCTAACATTCAAGCCGGAAGCTGGATAGAAGGCATAGTTTAGCGCTGACATCAAATATCATTGTTTTAACTGCATTATAAAAGCTATTGTCTGTAGCGGTATATTTTTGGATGGGTTGAGAATATATTTAGAGAGATGCCGAAAGCGTATGAATTATCTATTAAGAGTAGGTATTATAAAATGCATACACGCGCGAGTGGAATTTCCTGCGAAGACCCTAGGTAATGGAGGGAATAAGAAAAATTGAATATCTTTCACGACTGGAAAACTACTATGAAAACCTAAAAATAAAAACTGCGACTTACGGAAGGTGTCTTATCTTACTGAAAGTTTTGCTTAGCTTCTGTTATTCCCAGGCCCATCTAGAATATTTTTATTGATAATTTAACACCATTTTTTTTTAATTTTAATCTATATGCTAATTTTATTTAAAAACGACTTTATACTGTGATATTCTCGGTTATGGTATCTTGGATAGGAATGTACAATTTTCAGAGGAATGTTTTGCGTCCATCTCGACGGTAGAATTTCGAGGCAATGTGATTCTCCTAAAGGTTTGTACCCACTTATAAATTCATGACGTCATAGCTGCAAACTTCGGGTACAGTAAATGTATTTATCACCGTCAGACCTCGGATCAGGTTACAACTAATGACAATATTTGGCGTGACGAATTGCATACGATTTGCAGTATGTTGTTTGAGGTTTTTATGAGAGTGGAGATTCATACTGTGATCTCCAGGGTTATGAAATCGTACATTCTGGTTAGTAGTTATAAACGTTTCAGATAACCACAGAATTTCATGTCTTCAAGATGGCATATCAGAAAAACTGCACCCTGAGAAGTGAGTGCTATGGGTTTATGACTTCTGGCTGGCAAGTCAGGAGACGCCTGTCGCAGGTTGGCTAGACACCACCGGGGGATTTGTAGCTGCCCCTTCATAACTAGATTACTACTACTACTACTACTACTACTACTACTACTACTACTACTACTACCACTACTGCCGCCACCACCACCACCACCACCACCACCACCACCACCACCACCACCACCACCACCATCACCACCACCACCACCACCACCACCACCACTACACCCATTACTACTACTACTACTACTACTACTACCACTACTGCCGCCACCACCACCACCACCCCCACCACCCCCACCAACACCCCCAACACCACCAACCCC